>Ga0065711_1030362_pt1 | contig 32725 bp, 22 predicted proteins | sample Hoacrofraction12_FD_59098 | JGI IMG/M metagenome (GOLD analysis project Ga0065711, IMG submission 59098) | Hoatzin crop microbial communities from Cojedes, Venezuela - Epithelial fraction 12 v2 (version 2) | ecosystem: Host-associated > Birds > Digestive system > Esophagus > Crop | place...
ATGACTAGGCCGCTTAAGCAAAACAGTTAGCATAGCTGGACAGGCCGCTGGAAAGGACAGCTAAGAATAAACATGATGTGGGTTAGCAAAAACAAGATGTGTTCAAGGACGTGGAGGCAGTCTGTTGCTATTGGCGTTAGTGCATAGTTACCAATCATAAGGGAATATGGGGTGCGTGAACAGCGTGTGATTTATGTCTGTAGCCTATCTGAATAAGCGTGATCGCGTGTGCAGATATGAAAAATGTATATAACCACACAAGCAGACCAATAAAGGGGAATCGACTGTGCATTGTATCAATGTGTGAGAGTCATTCCTGTCCCTGCATGGGTGCTGAAACTCGGCAGTATTTTGTATATTGAATTTGTATACTGTTTATTTTTCCCTAAAATGTGTTGATTTCCCACTGTTTTTCTGAAAGAACTGACTAAAGGCACAGCTAAAGCAGAAAAGTAGAGCAAAGTTATATGTTAGCTATTACAAAAACTTGATTTGAAGATGAAAGTTTTTATATTCTATAAGGCATGATTAAATTTCTGACAACTCATTTTCAGCCTGAGGCTTTTTAACAAGATTGGTGTGAAGTCTGAGTGAATGCTTTCAGTCTTTCTCCTTGTAGGATAAAATAGCATCTCCAACAAATGTGATACGGGTCATCTGGAGCCATCCTGTTGTGCTGCTGCACAACACCTTGTGTGTTTCACTGCATTGTCTCAAACCCAAGCTAAAGCCTTGCTATAAGGGCAAAGCCCAATTATAAATAAATTCCCTATTTCAGTAGGAAGTTAGAACTGGGAGGGGTAGGGAGAGTTAATTTTCATTATTCTTTTTTTTTGTGGAGGTCTTGCTAATCTAACTCCAAGCATTTCAATAAAGCAAGCATTAAGAGAAGTTGTTGGCTCCAAGCTGGTTAGTCAGCAGTAGTACGGTGTACACAAAGGGACAACACACGTAAGCCTGAAACACCTCTCTAGGTGAAGCACATTTGCCTACTAATTTAGCATTTTCCTGCTAAAGAAGAACTGGGGGGTTTCCGCACATCTCATTTTTCAACCTACATGTCTGCTTACCCATGGTAGTCCCAAGAATCTAACAAATCATGAAAACAGGGAATGCCTGTGTTCTGTTTCCAGTCATGCCTTAATTTAGATTTGTATGATTGTTTATAAAGCTTGCTTTAATAGTGTTCACAGAGATGCACACAGCTAAGCAACTGAGGTTGTTCCCAATGTCCCAAAGTTTTCTTCCTCCATAGACTACCACAGTTACCTGGAAGACTTCAATTCTGGGCCGTGACAATCTCCGTGAGCTGTGGGAACCCTGAGCTGTTGGCTCTGAGCACTGGTGATTGGAGGAGCAGTTCTTACATGTGTTGCCAATGGGTACAAATTATTTGCCCGTTGGAAGGAACAGTGAAAGCAGCATGAAGTGTGTGAACCAGAGGGAATACCTTGTGTATTCAGCCTGAAAGGCAGTCTAGATATGTGCAAATTGAGTCTGTCGTCCTCTGGATGCCATTCTCGACTTCCAAAGTACAAGTTTTGCATCGTCTGATAGCCACCATAGCTTATAAACTGTCTGTTACATGGATGGGGTTCTAACACTATGGCTGTCCAAACATATGCCAAGATGTATTCTCCTGGCACTATGCACGTTGCCTGAATTACAGGCTATTGGGATGATGAGCCATCTCTTTTACTCATCGTACGTGTCTTCTTTCTCTTGCAGAATAAATATGCACATATTGCCCATGGTATGCCTACTTTCTGACATGCAACATGAAATAACACTACTTTTTTATTATGAATAGTTTATGTTTTACAGCACATGCACATAACGAGCTGTAGTTTTACACCTATATGAGTTTTGACTTTACAAAGTAGGGGCCTCTCAAGCTGAGCCCATAATTAACCTACTACTGTAGGATGTGCACTCCTGACAATATATTACAGAATTTCAGTGCTGCAGAGACATTAGTACCTGGTGCACCAAGGATTATTTAGGCTTGAGTTCACTTAAATTCCTTTCCTGAGGGCATATTAAGGGAATGAATTGAATGATTCACTGGTAGGCAACTATCAATACATAGTAATAGAAAAATACAACAGTGGTGGGAAGAATAAACAAAAGACCCCTTTTAGGAATGCAAGTTGCTGAGTGAGAGCGTGTTTTTCAATAGACAGCCAGCTTTAAATGGATGCTGATTCCCAAGTGAATCATAGTATATGCTAGAGCTGCTGGATTAAACAACAGGTCTCGTCTTTAATTCACAGTAATATATTTGTAGTAATATAACCGATATATGCATTCACACAACCCATAATCGCAGTGTTATGAAACTTTCTTGTTTTGGTTTAAATAGGAAGTGTATTCGATTAAAAAGGGAAAAGACCCTGTTCTTCCTGAAACCGTAGATCCCCTTTATTGAGGGACACATCTTCAAGTTCAAGGTCTCCCAGTTGGTTACTGGATCTCATCTCTTCATACAGGTACCTTTGGCCATGCTGTCTACAATGGACTTCTACCAGATGTACCCTGTCCCTCACAGCCATTCTTTGCCAAACTCATTATGACTAAGCTACCAGCCACTATATTAAGTTATAGCTGATGATGTACAGAACCTCTAATGTGGGGGCTCAGAGGGGAGTAGCTATTTTCTTGTTTGTTTTATAAACTTTCTGACCCACCTGTTGCAAGAAAGAATGAATCTTTGTGCTTTTAAACATATCTTGCCAGATTCTTACCAAGAGGAAGAGTCTCTTATAATGCTTTTGCCTGCCCATGATTATGGCTATCTTTGTACTCACCATTCAATTTTCTTTCTATAACCCAGAACCTGACCTCTTGATACAGCTGAATGAGCTAGGAATATCCTTCTTCCTTTGTGAAATCAATGCATCACAGCAACTTTAAATGGCTCCTAGAAGAAAGATCACACACCAGCAACCCCCTTCTGTGCTTTTTGCAACATTGATGTATTTTTCAGCTCCTGCTGCTGTTCGAGTTTCAAGATTGCTGCAACAGCCACAGTTGAACTGCCTCCAGAGAATTTGGGGCATTTTCCTTTGGATCCTTCTATTTCCCTCTCCCTGAGTACATCCTGAGTTCATCCAAAATCGCTCTTGACCAGTTGCTTCCGGCAAGGTGCAAAAGGGAAAATACCTTGCACTCACTGCACTCTGCTGTAATAGCACTGCCTCATCCGTGTAGGACTCTTCCTCCTGGTGTAACATTCCTTGCATACTGCCCCAGCCTGCTCTTGTTTCCGTGAACCAGCAAACCGATTTGCAGGAGTTTCCTCCTTCAGCAGACAGGCTATGTCTGCAGTCATTTTCGCAGTAACCTGATCTGTCCTGGCATCTTATTTTCCCCAGAGTAGGCAGGGAAATGCATGGACAGGCAAAGACGGCCATGTTCCTTCATTGACAGACGAGGCCAAAGAAGGCCCTGTACATGGCACTTGAACAGCAAGAAAAATACTTGTATACTTTTTTTAAGAACTTGCCTTTTCTCTTTCAGGTTGGTTGAGTCCCTCATGAATAGTTGCCCTTTTATCATTAATACGCTTAGTCTTGATGATCTTTTCTGGTGACATATTGAAGTCTGACAAATATAGGCTCTGGAGCAACCCAATGGGACTAGGATTTATTTGGTTCTCAGATCTGGAGGCAAATGGCTGAGCCTGGAGCTGAAGCTAAGCAAATGCCACCTGGTTGAAGACATAGGGGTTGATTCAGCTAGGGCTGGATTACCTGAACACTGGGGGATCACTGCGATGTAATCTTGGATGTTGAGAGAATGTGCTTACCCTTGAAGGCAAGATTTTTCCAAAATACACAAGCAGGGCAATGCAAAAGCAATTACAGGGAATCTGGTTGGTGAAAGCAAAACTCCAGACAGAATACTCATCTGCCAGTGAAAGAGAACACCTGTACATAGCACTGGGGGACTAAAAGTACTCCTGCAGTGCCTCATGGCTTGGCTGGATCTCAACAAGACAAACATTCATGCTACTGCTGCATGCTTGATATGACAAAATGCTGCTGAAGTGCAAAGGGAAAGAATTAACGGCTAGGCAGAGGGTAAAGTGGAATAATATGTCTGGCTGTTCCAGGTCAGCAGACAGACAGCAATTCCAAGTATGGCTGAGGAGAGCATCAAGAGTGTTTTCAAAAATGGGTGATAGAACTGGTGCCTTATCTGGGGAATGGGGTTTGATTTAAATGCCTTCTTACAATAACTATTTACTGACCCATCAGAAGCTGTGTCATTCACCAGTAAATCTGTTGTGAAGCTGAATATCATTGCCACGTACAGATAAAAGCGAAAACCAGATGGAGAGGGTAGTAAATGTTCTGGGGCATTAGGCATCATTAAAAGCGAAAGGTACTTGTTGACTCTGTGCTCAGCACTCGTGTGTACCGTCCTTTCCACCTTTGCACGGAAGACTCCTAAGGATATCTGACATGTTTCTGCTTTGTGTCAAGGAAGGTACACAGCTCTCTGAAAAATAACTTGGGCGTGGGGTACAAAATGTGCTGGGGAGGGGATATATTTACTCCAGCGCGATAAGTTTTCTGTTCACATTGCTAGTCACCAGTGCAGGGGGATCTCAAAGCTCAGACCTTTACAAGGCTGTGGCATCCTATGCCCTGACCATGCCTGACCTGTCCAGAACATGTGAAAGAGAGCTCATGTGATACAACATATTAGGGAGCAGATTCTGCCCCACTACTCCGCTCTGGTGACACCTCAGCTGGAGTCCTGCATCCAGCTCTGGGGTCCTCAGCACAGGAAAGACATGGACCTGTTGGAAATGGTCCAGAGGAGGGCCACAAAAATGGTCAGAGGGGTGGAACACCTCTGCTACAAGGAGAGGCTGACAGAGTTGGGGCTGTTCGGCCTGGAGAAGAGAAGGCTCTGGGGAGACCTTATTGTGGCCTTCAGTATTTAAAGGGGGCTTATAAGAAAGATGGGGACAGACTTTTTAGCAGGGCCTGTTGCAAGAGGACAAGGGATAACGGCTTTAAACTAAAAGAGGGTAGATTTAGACTGGATATAAGGACAAAATTTTTTACAATGAGGGTGGTGAAACACAGGAACAGGTTGCCCAGAGAGGTGGTAGGTGCCCCATCCCTGGAAACATTCAAGGTCAGCTTGGACGGGGCTGTGAGCAACCTGATCTAGTTGAAGATGTCCCTGGTCATTGCAGGGGGGTTGGACTAGATGATCTTCAAAGGTCCCTTCCAACCCAAACTATTCTATGATTCCATGATCACAGCTCAAGCTTTTGCTTTGACATTCCCCCCTTGTTCTCGACTTTAGTTTATATCACAGCAGAGGTGTAGGGGGATCCAAGATTATGGGGGCAGGCATAGGTTTGGGAGTGGACTAATTGACATTGTTGTCTCGATTACCACCACCTCCAACAGTGGAGTTCAAGTTAGCATCAAAGTGGTCTCACTCCATGAAGCAGGACATTATGGTGTGGTTACTGAAAGATTATTACAACTGACATGACTAATTCTGCCCCTTCCATCTTCCACATATGCAGCTAAGGCCTTGTACCTTTCTAGGAAGGAGTTTTCCACGATGTTAAGATTATTTTTACAAGCCTAAATCAGCTTTGTATGTATGCCTGTGGTCACCATAGTTTCATCTATTTCCTAGGCCCTTCGATGAAGATAAGGCCTGTGTCCACTGGGAAAGGTTCACATATATTTGAATGTTCCAGCCCTAAAACCTAGCCGCTGATTTACTACAAAGTTAGCAAAGCTTCTGTAGCTCTTATAAATTTTTAGCTAATTGGTGATTAGAATAAAAAACTGAAATGACATATTTTAGCCAAAGCTTTTTTGTCATAAATTAAATTTTTTCAATGCTATGCTTCTGTCAATCTACTCTGATACTTTTGTGTGTTGGTTTTTTTTTTAATTCAGTAACCTTTCAGCCGAAACCACTGAAAGCATTTCCCCTGCTCCCTCCAATTTCTTCATATTTTAGGCTGATCTTCCTTTCTAAACCTTCTTTTTGATGACTGAAATAATTGAAGCACCTCAGTGGGAAGCTTACAGTGTCTGTAGCTCTCACCTCCATTACTTCCCATCACAAATGTCCACTTCATATAATAAAAAACAGACCTTTTCTCAAGAAGTGCTTTGGGTAGAATATGTCACTTCTATACATAAATGTCATGAGTACATCAAAAATCCTTGCCTAGTGAGCAGAGGCAGGAGGAAGAACTGTTGTGAACAAAAAACTAAATGCAAAAATTACATCGACTTTACTGAAATGTGATTGGTGTAATAATAGGACAGAAAATAAAGCAACTGACATAAGAATATTCCAAAGAAATGTTTCTGGTCTTTCCAGTCCCCCACACAACCTCTCCAGCACTGACCTGTGCAGCACCAGTTCAGGAACAACTGAACATCTGGCTGTTGATAAGCTGCATGACTCATGTCTGAGCTTGTACTTCTCTTCATTTTGGTCATTTGGGTACTACTATGCATAAGAAATTGCAGGACAAGAATTGTGTGCTCCAGATTTAGTGATTTTTTTTTTCTCTTCTGTGATTTCTGTATCTTCATTGCAAACTTCAGGATTTTCCTCCTGTTCTGAGGAGCTTCCCGTAGGCTATTGGGGAGGCACCCAGCTAGTCAAAAGAGAAGGGATAGTGGGAGAAGCACACTAATTCATGGAATTAGATTAAAACAGATGTTGAGGATGGGATTAGCTAAGGGGAACAGGAAAGAGCGTGTGGGAAACATCTTGTCCCTGGGAGCTCTAGTGAAAAGGCCAAAAGGTGCTGCTCACTGGAGGTATCCCCAGAGGCCAAACCTACTATGACAAGATGTTGCAGCAGTGAAGGTAGGACCCTGCATAAAACAGTCTTCTGGGTCCAGGTGCTCACAGAATTTTGCACAGTTTTTGCATGCTGGGCACTTACCCAAGCTATTGATGTATAGTCTGCAGCTGCCTGGAGGAAAACTGGCAGGAACAAAGCTCAGAAAAGACAATCACTCTGCATTCTCTGCCTTCTATTTCAATTCACCTTCCATGTGGCAGGAGGGATCTGGTCCACCCACCACAGAGGACTTCACAAATGCATTGTCCACTCTTGATGGCCAGCTCCCCCATCCTCCCAGGCTGCTCTGCCTCCCTCTCACACAATGGTGACTGTGACTTACAATGTCTTTCTTTCTTTCCACAGGTTTCAGGCCTTGTCCCTCCTACTGAGGTCTGGAGGATCTGAGGTGGAAAGCCACACCCCGGTATTCAGCTTCTGATCTGATGCATGCTGAGCTTTTAGGTCCCTGGGACTGACCTGGAAGGGGCTAAATTCACACATAAACAGAGAGATCCCAAGTACGTCCCTGATCTTGTCACTTGCCCTGCAGCAAGCTGCCCTCCAGACACAGAGGTTATGGTGAGATGGAGACACTTGGTGATATACTAGTATTGCTTATCTAGTTCCACTTTTCACAGAATCATAAAATAGTTTGGGTTGGAAGGGACCCTTGAAAGTCATCTAGTCCACTGCAATGACCAGGGACATCTTCCACTAGATCAGGTTGCTCGGAGCCCCATCCAACCTGACCTTGAATATTTCCAGGGATGGGGCACCTACCACCTCTCTGGGCAACCTGTTCCAGTGTTTCACCACCCTCATATCCTATGCTAGTTGTGTTTGAATGTCATGAATTTGCTACTTGTTACTCTCAACACATTGTTCCCTTACTAGCCACAAAGTTTATAAGTAATTTTTTCCAGCTCCATAACATTCAGTTTAAATGTCTACGGCCTTTGGGTCATTTCAAAGCAACATAGGGAAGGTCCTGTTCCTGACCCAGCTGCATGTACCTAGCACACATTTTCATTAGCATTCACAACAGCACACACAGTCAACCTGCAATTGATTGGGCTAAAATAAAATCCAGGAGGAAATACATCCTTTTCTGTTTCTGTTGAATGACCCTAGTGTTTTCTGCAGGCTGGCAGGAACTGAGCGACAAGTTGTACTTCCAAAAGGACTTAAAACTAAGACTCTGAGGAATAAAAGGGGAGGTTATCACATGGATAAGTTGTTGGTTAAAGATAAGTAACAGAGATTTAGAGTAAGTAGTCAATTTTCACAGTAAGTTATCGCAGGCCCATTGGTACCTTTATTGTCTCAGACATTCACAGCGATCTGGAAAGAAGTGAGGTGGCAAAGGCCTCTGAAGATGTTATACAGGACAGCCATTACACAGAGATGGGTTGAATGTGAGGAATTCCAAAAGAATGTTGGGAGATTGAATGACTGATTGATAAGAAGGCAGATGAAATTCATTATAGATACACAGAAAAAATAGTTGTGAATTCACATACATGGTGGTGGGCCACAAACTGGAACAAGGTTTTGGCCTTACAATGATTCTAGAAAACTATTAGCTTAACTATAAGGTATTAGGATCAGTCCAAAAAACATTTGAATGTTAGGAGTGATTAGAAAAGGAACAGAACAAACCAGCTACTCCACTGTAAATTGATGGTGTGCTTTTATGTGAAATGCTACTTTACGTTTCTGTTCTTTCATTTTGAAATGTGTGATACAAATGGAAAATTTTAGAGATAGGCCACAAGAATGAGCGAAATATGGACTATATTTTGTGCAAGGAATGATCAAATTAACTGGAAAAGAACAATGGGGGAGATGAGATATCACAGAATTCTCAAAATCGTAGGTGGCATTGGAGAAATATTCCTTGAGCAACTGTTTTAGCACAAAAATGAAAGGCACTGAGAGAAACTAGTCAGTTCGATACAAAATAGAGTCCCAGGTTTTGGTTCTTCCCATGTAAGCAAGAGGCAGATGCATGGCCACCCTAGGAGTTTACAGGTTTCAAATGGCAACCGGACAAAACTCATGAAAGAAGAACCACTGACAGCCATTAAATATGTTCATCCCCTCTGGGTCAGCAAGTCCTTCTTCCTCAAACTGCTGGAGAATGGAAAATGTTTGGAAAGTACAATTGTATAGTTTTGCTTTTCTTTGTGTGTTGGCAACTAGCAGTAATAGGGTACGGACCTAAATGGTCCCTTGCTCTGACCAGCAGAGCCATGTGGACTTCAGCTTTTTGCAGAGTGGGGTTGTGAAAGGAGCAGACAGAGAGAACCTGGTCCATCAAGGTGCAGGACAAACCACTGAAAAGGAAAATGGCCATCTGGCTTGGAGAAATGGCTTCTCTGAGAAGTCAGCAGAGGCCCTTTGGACATGCAGTGTAGGAGAGATTAATGTGGAATGAAAATGGGAAGACATCTCCTACCTTTCCACACAATAACCACACATTAAAAAGTAAAAAAAGGTAAAACAGATCAAGCTGCCACAAAATACCTCCTTTAACTGGAAGGACTCTTTGTTCTCTTGCTGAGCTTATATAAAACATATGGTACTTCAGTCATGGCAGCAGTCTATTTTGTTTTTAAGCATGATAGAAGTCCCCAATTCACAAGCTGCTTGTGCAGAGGACAAAGTGTTTTATGAATATTACGCCATTTATCATTACAAGTGCCATGAAAAGGAATTAAAAAAAAAAGCACTTCAAATTTTAATATTCTGAAAAGGAAGACCAGAATTGTGAGGACTGATGAATGTTCAGAACATCATGTATTTGCAGAGCAACAACAAGTTATTCTATATATTTTCTGTTTAAGGTGCTTGCAAGCTTTGCTTAAAATTCTTTGAGGTCCGAGTCATATGCAATGGTGTCATGGTTTGGTCTGGCAGGACTCCAGGTGCCCACCGAAGCTGCTCTATCACTCCCCTCCTCAGCTGGACAGGGAAGAGAAAAAATGATGAAAGGCTCATGGGTCAAGATAAGGACAGGGAGAGATCACTCTCCAATTACCATTGGGGCAAAACAGACTCATCTTTGGGCAATCAGTTTAGTTTATCACCAATCAAATCAGAGCAGGATGATGTGAAGTAAAACCAAATCTTATAACACCTTCCCCCCACCCCTCCTTTCTTCCTGGGCTCAACTTCACTCCTTATTTTCTCTACCCTCTCGCCGCAAGCGGCGCAGGTGGACGGGGAATGGGGGCTGTGGTCAGTTAATCACATGTCTCTGCTGTTCCTTCCTTCTCAGGGAGAGGACCCCTCACACTCTTCCCCTGCTCCAGCGTGGGGTCCCTCCCACAGGAGACAGTCCTCCACGAAATTCTGCAACATGACTCCTTCCCACGGGCTGCAGCCCTTCAGGAACAGGCTGCTCCAGTGTCGATCCCCCATGGGGTCATAAGTCCTGCCAGCAAACCTGCTCCAGCATGGGCTCCCCACGGGGTCACAGCCTCCTTCAGGTGTATCCACCTGCTCCGGCGTGGGGTCCCTTCCACGGGCTGCAGGTGGAGATCTGCTCCATTATGGACCTCCATGGACTGCGGGGAACAACCTGCCTCACTGTGGTCTTCGTCACGGGCTGCAGGGGAATCTCTGCTCCGGCGCCTGGAGCACCTCCTCCCATCCTTCTTCAATAACCTTGGTGTTTGCAGAGTTCTCACTCCTCTCTGCAGCTGCAAAATGCCAGTACTCGGGTTTTTTGGGTTTGTTTTGTTTGGTGTTTTTTCCTTCTTATCTATGTTATCCCAGAGGCACTACCACCATCACTGATGTGCTTGGCCTTGGCCAGCAGCAGGTCCAACTTGGAGCCAACTGGCACTGGCTTTATCAGATATAGTGGAAGATTCTAGCATCTTTTCACCGAAACCACCCCTATAGCCCCCCTGCTACCAAAACCTTGCCATGCAAACCCAGTACATTCCCTGCCTTGCCTCTGTGAATCACATATTTAAGAATTATTAATTATTCATCACGCAATGTTCACATACTTCACTCACATCAACAAAAATTCCCCATGCCAAAATCAAAATAACATCATCGCAACACCTAATGGAAGTGGAAAATTTACACACAATCAACCCCTCATCTCTTCACCACAACTACAACAGAAAAACTACCCACAATTATTCTGCTGTCTTCACGTTGTTCAGTCCATGTTTTGCCCATTACTTTTCTAGTTACTATCCCTATCTTGAATTCTTCAAGCCCCACAATGGGTTCCAGAAAGTACTGTCATAGTTTAGCCCCAGATGGCAACAAAGAACCATGCGATCACTCTCTCACTCCTCCTTGCCCCGGTGGGATGGGGAGGAGAATCAGAAGGAAAAGGCAAAACTTGTGGGTTGGGATAAAAACAGTTTAACAGAATGGCAAAGGGAGAAGAAAAAAACAATAATACTGATGAAAAGAATATACAGAGTGCAATTTTCTCACCACCCAATGCTCAGCTTGTTCCTGAGTAGCAAACCCCTCAGCTCCAGCCATCTCCCCCACTTAAATACTGAGCATGATGTCACGTGGTATTGAATATCCCATTTGATGGGGTGGTTTGGGTCAACCCAACTTCTTGTGAAGATTAACCCTATCCCAGCTGAATCCGGGACATTACCCACCCCTTATTCTATACCACCTATGTCATGTCCAGGTCCCACACTTTCCGATTTACCACCATCACTTTTCCTGTCTTTTCCATATATATACATACACAGATATAATTCCCTTAGTCTATGGACCATCACTCTAAAATGACCATTTAGTTCATTTAATCCATGATGTTGGGCTCCATCACTTGTAATAGTATTTTGGGGCAGGAAAGATGATGTGTGGTGTTGGATTGTCGCATGCTGCATCCAGAGCTTGCAGTTGGTGTACCTGGCGCTGCCCATGCCCGCGGTCTGCGGTTTGAAGATGTCAGTCTCGAGGAAGTGGCTGGGTGCCAATTGCTGATGTCAGGTCTAGTTCCATCACCACTGCACTTTGCTTGGTTTTATCAAAGTTCATCCTTCATTAATTTGGAAGATTCTTACTGTAATGATTCTTGATTCTTACTGATATGGCATATAGTAACTACAGTAGTGATGACATATAATTAATATCATACAATTTAATTTACTGGCTCTTCTTACCCAAAATCAAATCCCCTTGAGATACACATGGGACTTCCCCATCCTTCTGCACCACCCACCAAGTGCACCCAGGACCTTGAGCAAAAGCAATCCCATGGATGGATTTACCTTTGCCTGAGGCAGGACTAACCCAGACTGCTTTCCCTAACCTATTCCTCTCGTGCACTACGGGGACTTTATCCCCTTCTGCAGTACGTAGATGAGAAATAGTTACTGGGGTAACTGATCTGCCCAACATAGCAGCAGCAAATGGAAGAATTTAACATAGCAAGTATTAACTCTGATTTCTTTTTGACCCAGAGCATACACAATGTCCCCTCCTATCCCACACAGAACTGTGGCTGCACACACTCCGCACATTAAGCATTTTGCAGTAAGGAAATAATACTAAGGATTTTTAGTGTTAGTACAAGCAGGTAGGGGAAAAAATCAGTGAGATTAATAGACAGACCACAGCAGAAGTCTAAGGTATTTTAGCCTATTTGCATAATATATCTTATAATCTGTGAAGATGGTTACCTAGGACTCACAGACTGTTGATCTGCTTGAACTCCTGCTGTGCTTACACACAGCAGAGAGGAAGTTATATGTGGGTCGACTTGACATGACATGTGAACTTACTATCCTTCTAAATGAACTGCATGTGTTAGTACTTCTACAAATGAATCAGAAGTGTTTAGGTTGAAGGACACCTTTTGAGGTCATCTGTCTAACCCACTTGGTCAAGCTGGCTCACCTAGAGCAGGTTCCCCAGGACCAAGTCCAGTCAGATTTTGAACCTCTTCAAGGGTGGTGACTCCACAACCTCTTTAGTGTTTGACCGCACTCACAGTGAAAAGTGCTTTCTTGTGTTCAGAACACTCCCAGATTGCAGCTCATGGTGCCATGTCATGGGTTTCTCTGTGTTTTGTGTGTATTTTGCTAGAGTGCATTTGTTTTGTATCCAGCTGTGCAGATGTTTAAAATATAAACACTTATGACTGAGCTATATTTAGCTTTTGCATGCCTGCTCCTGCAACAGGTAGATAGCCTACCACCTCATTTCCAAACTTGTCTTGAATTATTTCTTTGTCTGGAGATTTTTATACATATATGTATTTTTATATATGTATATATATATGATATTCTCAGTAGGAAGTTTCTTTCCCCCAGAAAAATTTAAAGTTAGTAAACCCTGCTTGGTTTTGGTTTCCTTCCCTGCTGAAAATAAGGTACAGAGAAGTGACAACTATATCAGAAGTGAATAGTGGTATAAATGCTTATCCTGCTTGCTTAGTTTTCTTGTGTTGATAACAGAACACCACGAGTATAATTGCACCAACAGCAAAGTCAAGGAAGTACTACCTCACATAATAACGTAACTTCTTGCTTAGGCTCACATTATGTCATACCATGATAAAATAGCCTTCCTGTTTTGCCCTGAGTGTAGAAATCTGCTGTGATTTGTGGTGTGTTATGCACATTTGCACTGATAGAAAAGTGCTGTCTTGTGAACTTGGCATTTTAAACCATTCTGTAATGCACACACAGCTTGAGAAATTCAGCTGTGATGTGCTGGTTTTGCTCCTGCCACTGCCAGCTAAGTACAGGCAGGTATCTAGACAGGCCCGTTCCTCTGAAATACCAGGTTCAAATTCAAGCAGGAAAGTCTCTCGGAGGTAAGATATAATTGTTTCTTTCCATGACTAGCTCTCATAGTTTTCTCAGCCACCTTTCTGAACTCCCACATCAGCACCATCAGCCTTGAAACAACAACATACTTTTCTCTTGAGTCATTCTATACCAGCAAAAATAAGAGCATTCAGCTATATTTTACTTTAGACTCAAAATTGTCCTTCATGCCAGAAGTGTGGTATCCAATTTAGCATCTGCAAAGAAAGTGTCGAGAATATGTATTGTCCTTTGGTTTGAAGGTCACATGGAAGCAAAGTGGGTTTAGTGTCTCATTTATTTCTCAGAAGTTGCAAATACCCGGTTCTCAAATATTCTAAAGTAAACATGAAAATGAATTGCAATCTGCTGCAGGGCTTGAAAGGATGGTGCAGGTTTACCGAAGGGTATGAGAGACCTTTGCCAGTTTGTGTTGTCATGGAGTGTAAAGGGTACATAAAATTCAGACAGCTTTCCTATATAAATGAAAGGAAACTAGAAATACTGCAAGGCAGCAGTATAGTACAAGTGCTAAGGGTGTTCCAATTCTGTCTTTTGACATCTGGATAAGCAAGGAGAACCTTAGGGTCTGACAGGCACTAATACTGAACATGGTGTGTACAGAATATTTTAACAAAATCCTGGATGAATGAGGACAGGAATGGTCCAGCATTTCAGAGTTTCTTTCAAAGCTTGGGAAACTTGCTCCTATCATCTTTGATCACACAGAAAAACTTCAGTACAAGATCCCCCAAAAGCAGACAAGATGTGCAAGGGGGAAGGGGAGAACAAAGTCCCATTCACTGGACTAGACTGGTTCTGAAGCTACAAGCAACAACTCTGCATATGAAGCCTTGATTTCACCAACGAAGTGAGCAGGAACGTAAGAGGCATGAGCAAGGGCTGAACCTTGGGCTCCAACCAAATCAGCTGAAAAGATCTCTTCCATGCCAGCCCTGATGGCAAACAGGTAACACATTTGCTGAACCCTTGGTTGACCACAGGCAGAGCCCCAGGTGGTGTGAAGGAGTGTCATTGCATCCAGGTCCCAGTTGTTTCTGCAAGATAGAAGTTAGGACCATTTGAAAGAACATCTGGGTTTATTGCTCCTTTTACTCATCTCCATTGCCCTTCCACCCCATGAGCAGTTTCTCTGAGAGATCTCTTGGTGCTGTACACTGTCTGGGGAGAAGCATCACCCAGCTCTTCCCGCTCAGCACAGCACAGAGACTTCCCTCCTCCTGGGGGCTGGACTGTGCAGAAATCTCCGTCTCCAGATGCACAGGAGTGCTGAGGTTTTGTGAGGTGCTGTTTACTAAGACCTCCAACAGATTCTCTGTGCTCTGTGATATAAACATGTCTTGCACATATAATTTGCAGCTGTGAGGTTTCTTCTTCTGGCAATGGTGCTAGTCAAAGCTTAAGCCCTGTTTCTCTTTGAGACAAGTATGAGAATCAACCCTTGTGCATGTTATCTCCAAATACACAAGTGATAGATTTAAGCTTCTGTTTATCAGTTGTTTCGTGGGTCCCTGGCAAACGGTTCAGGAAAATGGTTATTACCACCTGACAGCAGAAGAACAGGCAGAAGTGAGGAGTGGATGATTTATCCAGGAGCTCTAGGCCAAGGAATTACAAGGAGGGAAACCTTCTTCAATATGTACTAATAGCAAAAAAACAAAGGTTACCTCTTTTCTTGTGGTAGAGAAGAAATGACAAAGACTATAACTTTAGTGGCAGAAAAATGTAGGCATTTTTATGTGTGAACCAATCTGCCTTTCAGTAACAATAATGTCCTGGTTTCAGCTGGGACACAGTTAATTTTCCTCTCAGTAGCTGCTGTGTTCTGAATTTAGTACAAGAAGAATGTTGATATCACTGATGTTTTCAGTTCTTGCTGTGAAATCAAGGATTTTTTCCAGTTTCTTATATTCAGCTAATGAGCAGGTGTACAGGAGCTGGGGAGGAGCACAGCCAGCCAGATAGCCAAGCTGGTGAATGGAAATATTCCATACCATAGATGTCAGGCTCAGATTATGGAGGGGTGTTGGCCGGGGGGGAAGCTATCTTTGTCTCTCGTTTCTGTGAGTTTGAATCCTCTTAAGTATGGGAGTTCGAACATTTTTTGGGGGCTGCAAATCGGTCGTCAGATGGTGAGAAAAATTGTATTCTATATAGTTTGTTTTGCATATTCATTATTATAATTGTTATTATCATTAGTACTATTAGTATTATTGTTAGTATTAATATTTCCTTTGTTGTCTTATTAACTTGTCTTTATCTCAGCCCACGAGTTTTACCTTTTGTCCATTTTTCCTCCCCATCTCGCTGGGGGAGAAGGAGAGGGATAAGCGAGCAGCTGTCTAGTGCTTAGTTGCCAACTGCCAGGATAAACTGTGACACAAATCATTATGTTTCTGATATTATTAATATGAAATTTTACTTAAAATCTTCTGTCACGCATACAAGGGCTAACAGTTTAGAAATTGCAGGTGCATCTCAAACCCCAAGAACCTGAGTTAGGGATGCTCATGCAGAACTGGAAGATGACCAGGAATATTGATAGGGGAATTATAATATTACTTAATGCTTGTCTGCAAAGTTATTTGGGTAATGAATGGATCTTCCTCACATTACTGTGGCAGTTATCAATCTATGACAAAGCATTTGGGTGTCAGTGAATCTGTTGAAATTGACTGAAAGAAGAAATCTCTGTAAGAATTTGGGACACGGCAAGCATTGACTTTGCTATATTTATTGATGCTGAAAGGGGTTTCTACACACAAAGGGCATATTTGATCTTAGCTCTTCTCTATCTAGAGCACTGACAGATACTGTTTTATTCCACAACGCAGGAAGACAATATTAATTTTAATTTAAATAGCACTGACTTGAAGTATTTCAGCTTATTTTAATGCTAACTGAGAAGCTATCAGAATCCTACTTGAACAGCAAAATAATGAAATGAAATGTTGTGTTCTTGGCACAAGTATTTTCTCTCTGATCTGGCAGAGTAGCTCCCTGTGAGCCAAGTCCTGCACACATTTCCATGATCAATGTGTCAAGCGGAAGAGAAGAGACAAGAACTTGAAAGAAAGTGTGTGGGTGCATGTTGTGTGCATGTGCACTTGACCTTCACCTGCCATTCACAAGTATCTCCGTTTTTTCCCCTCTGCTTCCTTGCTTTTCATAGGATGTGAAAGGGTGATCTGGAGTAAGGCAGTGCTTTCTGCTGCGATTGCCCTTCAGACTTCTGAGCCCAGGCCACGCTCACATTGAAATTGGACCCTGCATCCTCCAAGGTCTCAGAGGAATGGAGATTTGGGCAGCTGGACGCAGACACTGAGGGACAGACATGCCGTGGTTGCTATGCAGGTTAATGCCAATGCCTGAGCAACCTGTGCAAGCACTTTCTCCCCTCCACTATTTGCTCTCTTCCAGCACTTTCCGTGATGCCTCTCTGAAGTACACAGCAAAAGGAAACTCACAAAATCATGGAATCATAGAATGGTTTGGGTTGGATGAGACATTAAAAATCACCTCATTCCAACCTCCCTGCCATGGGCAGGAACACCTTCCACTAGACCAGGTTGCTGAAAGACCCATCGAACCTGGCCCTGAACACTGCCAGGGAGGGGGCAGCCACAGCTTCTCTGGGCAACCTGTTCCAGTGCCTCACCACCCTCATTATCAAAAATGTCATTCTTTTATCTAACCTAAATCTACCCTCTTTCAGTTTAAAGCCATCACCCCTTGTCCTATCGCTCCATGCCCTTGTAAAATGTCCCTCTCCAGCTTTCTTGTAGGCCCCCTTCAGGTACTGAAAGCCTCAGTAAGGTCTCCCTGGAGCCTTCTCTTCTGCAGGCTGAACAACCCCAACTCTCTCAGCCTTTCCTCACAGGAGAGGTGTTCCAACTCTCTGACCATTTTTGTGGCCCTCCTCTGGCCCCTTTCCAGCAGGTCCATGTCTTTCCTGTGCTCAGGTCTAGTGTGCCTGGAGGATGAGCCACCATGGGGCTGTCATCTTCTTGCCCTCTGCCACGTCTCACCAGTAAAGCCTCTGTCTAATTAGGTGTTGCTTTCCACAGGCATCTTTTTATAGAGGGCTCTTATAAGGAGATGTATCAGAGGAGACAAGTCTCTCCAGGAGAGTGTCTGGAGGCACTGAGAATAGCATGCAGAACCTTTATTTACTTTTAATATCCCAAGGCAAAAGGGGGCCAGAATGTCCCAGTGGAAATACAGTGGTTCAGCAAATCTCACTTCTGAGCCTTGTCTTCTCTGGATCCTGAGCCTGCCACATCATCCACATCTTGCTCCAGGATGCCAGATCATGTGCAGACATTCCCTCCTTGGTATGCCAGGGCATCTGAGGCTCCACAAAGCCCAGACAAAGCTGGCTCTGACCCTGAGTAGCATTGGAGCATGGCTGGGGCTTAGAAGATCCGCAGCCACAACTGGAGAAGAGGTGCTAAGAAACCTTCTGCCTTTGGGGTAACCCTGAGCAAAGCAGGGGTGCCTGATGCGGTCAGTCTTGTTTGGGAGATGAACACATTCATCTGTGTTTGTTTCCTGTATGCACTGGGGGCAGCACCTTGCTGGCATATCTGGTTGCTATTTGGAATACTTTCCAGCAGTTGTCTCTTCATCTGCTGTAGTTGCCGTAACAGACTCTGTAAAGCTGCAGTGCAGCTCCTGCCAGTGGGACCCCTGTCACACGTCTCTCAGGGTATGTCTGGTGTGATTCCCCCTTCCTCTACACCTTTCTCTCTTTGTCTTCCAAGGTCGTGGTAAGAAATAGTCACAAATTAGTACAGCAGTTGTTAGGCAATAAGAAGAGAAGTTGTTGTGAGCCAGTGCATTCCTTTTTGGGTAAACAATGATCTCCATTGATTCAGTGAAGTAAGTTGCTGATATTTTAAACTTCTTGCTTGATAAATATTGCCATGTTCAATGACACTCAATGGACAAGTAAATATATTAAAATTATTCATCCAAATGGGATGTTAATTTTCAGCAATTTTTTTTTCTGCTATCAAATGTTAAGTTTTTCACAGGAAAATGAAAAGTTTGAGGGCTTTAGGTTTAAGGGTTTTCCACAAAATCAGGAAAAAAAAATTGAGATGAACATTTCCTTAATATACTCTCAACAAACAAAACCAAACAGACAAAAACCCAATACAGCCAAACTTTCTGACAGAAAATCGTCACCTACCTCTGGTGGTTATCAGTACAAGAGGCCACATTTGTAGGCAAAGGTAACATAATTTGTTATACCAACTGATACGTCATTAGTAGTGATAGCACAGATCTTGTGTCTCCTCTGTCCTTTGACCATTACAGCTATAAAAACAGCTACTTCATCATTATGGGCAAAGTCCTCTATTTCTGTTTGATCTTCCCTCATTTCCCTTTTCTCTTTGCCTCCCTCTTGCCTGTTTCTTGTCTCCTCTCCCATTGCTCCTGCATTTCCTTTGCCACAGCACTGTTCATTCCCTCCCTAAAATGGATTTCCCCAGAAACAGCTTGTTATCCTTTATTAAAATGATCAACAGTGAAATACTTCCATATTGCCCCTTAATGCCATATCTGGGCTTCAGATTTGAAGTTTTTAAAGAGGAGCTCTCTTCTCTCAATTCCACTGTTATACACTGTTTCCAGACTCCATTTATTAGGTTATCCCATGCCTGAATAGAATATATTCTCATGCCTACAAAATCTATGATTTTTTAATTTGTAAATCAAAGCTTGAATTCTGCAAACTGTACATTACAAGCAGGATAGATTTCACTTGCTTATGTAAGTGACGTTTGAGTTAATGTATTAGGCACAAGAAAGGAATTAGGACATTATATTTCTAAATTTGGTTCAGTCCCCAAAATGCTAGGCATGTGTCATTCTGGCAAATAGTTCACATCTCTATAAGAGCATTTCATATCTGCAATGCTCCTTATCTACTGCATGGTGTCAGTTTAGAAAATAAACAGCAATTATGTAGGGGTTGGTTATCAGAGTTTCTAACTTGGGAGAGCATCTCTGTTCTATAGCAGCGTTTAGACACCTGTGCCACTGCCTTCTCAAATCAGGGCACAAATGTTGAACAACAGGTAACTCTTGGTCTATTCTACACATTCTTCTGCAAAATGCAGGCACACAGGGGGGCTGTTCCTGTGGCATCTGCAATGCACATACAAATTTCTCCAAGTCCTTGTATGCTTTTTACAAAACCAGAAAGATAGGAAATCTATGCAAGAGAAGCAAAGGGAAAAATCTGCACGCTTTTTTTTTTTGAATGGTTGTACAGCTATATTAATTTTGTTTGAGGAAATTAATTTCCTTGAGAATTATCACACAAACCATTTGGATGTGGTCGCTACATCACATGCAAATCTGCAACGTTCCTTAGCAAATGTTGGACAGCAATACATGGGAGGGCTCAGCCTGCCTAGCTTTGTACCTTGTGTAATCACCTGTTATGCAAATGCTTACTTTGTACCCATAGATCCCAATGCACTTACAAAAAATTCAATTCACATTCTAGGAAGAGAAACAAAACCACTGAGATTTTAACTTATATTAAAACCCATTCTGTTTCTTCCTATTGCCCTGCATATCTGTTTGTTTCACTGCAATGTGAAATACGCACGACAGTTCCTTGGGGACTGTCTTATCATTTGGTTCCAGAAAGTCTAAAGAGATCTGTATGGTTCAACATATTTTTTATCTATGCTTATTCTTACTGGAGAAGAAATAGCCTTATACTGCAGATAAATCAAATCCTTTCAGAAAAATGCTGTTGTTACTAAGTGAACCTGGTAATGAACACCTAAGAGAGAATTTTTCTCTCCATGTGGAGCAATCAGGCAAAGTTTTTGCACGATGCACTTCAAAATCAAACTTCTTGCACATTGATGAGCTGAACTGCGTAAAAGAAAAGTGCATAATAATGCTGTGAAGGACCAAATTGCTTAATTAATCTATTTGGCTATCTGTCATCTTCAAAGAACATCTACAGTACAATCAAAGCAGTTAAAATTTATGAAGAGTAAACCAGTCCTTGTTGCACATTCTGAATTTATCTGGAGTTCTTCTCTGCTGATTTCAGTGGGAGTTGTACTAAGACTGCCAGGCAGATGGGGATGTGTTAATGCAGTGCAGAGTAATTCTATTCAAAGCACGTGAAGCAGCAGCATCCAAACAAGAGAGGAGGAGCAGACCAAATCTTAATGACCTGTCTGAATGCCTGTTCAGGCACATGTCTGTCACTTTGCTAGTTATAACAAGTGTTTCCAAGGCATCTACAGAACTGTCTAAGTCATTTGCTCCAAAGAAGGCATTCAAAGAGCTTCTTCAGCATATGAATAGTTGCCGAGAATTTCAGCTGGGATTAGTTCATGTCAGCTTTCAAAATATGATTTTTTAAATAGGCATTGCTATTCTTGATTAAATTTATGTGGCATCTTTTACATCATGCTACAGATATTAAAGGGAGTTCTTTAACCTAATTGCTGTACCGTGTTTTGGCAAACTCATCTGGGATGTTGCAGTCTAACTGATACCTCTGAGCTGAAGAAATAGTGCCAGCTCTGGTATTTGCCTCATCTTGATGCTCCGTAGTTGTCCTCTCTTCTTTTCCCATCTTCCTTGTAGAAACATGCTGAGTAAGGAGGAGAAGGTGTAATGAAGAATGACTTTTTTAGCTTTGGAGTTTCTATACCTTTTCTTCTCACAGTTTTTTGGAATTTGAAAACATATATTGATCTGATAGCTTGGTTTGACTTTACAAAGTCCCTTTTTGTCCTTTTTTTTCCTTCTTTCAGTAGTTCAGTATCTCCATGGGAAGCTCATGAATAAGTTGCCTGTGACTATATATTCACTAGACTTGTAATTTTTCCTCAAGTTAATGGTTATACTGCCTTTATCCTTGCAACAGGAAATTCTTAGGATGCTTTAAGCTTTGCATTTTCCCTATTCCAGTCTTATACAGTTCTGCTGGAAATCATTAAAACTTAAAAATTCTGGTTTAAGTAAGTCCAAACACTTCTAGATTCTTCAGGAAATATAGCAACTTCAGCATAATCTTTCATTAGTAATCAGGCTCTCAGAGTTTTAATCTTGAGCAGTTGCTCCAAATTTGTAAAGTCTTTGAAAATGTGGCTCTTGCTCTCATCTATTGTAGTTTAGTATAAACTTTGTTCCTATAGTCTTCTAAAATCTAAAGACTTTTCTAAAAAGTCTTTCAATTGCCTGTCACATTTTCTTGTCCTAAGATGATAATGTCTACAAAGAAAAAGAGCAAGATATGCCTCTTTTATAAGACCAAAAGTAACTGATTTGCAACCTACTATTTGCAAGTTGCATTCAGTCTGCAAATGAAGATCTCTCTTACATACTTTTATGAAGTCAATGTTCTTTACTAATATATTTTTCTAAACAAATCTTAAAACAGTATGATATGGAAAGTAGCAATAAAATGTGTCACAAAAGCAAAATTTTCAAGTCTACATATGTCAATGAGTTTTATGGGAAAATGAAATGTTACCCTCCCAATACTTGGCCTGTCCTGGTATAATACAAAGCTAAAACTTTCTGGAATCAGCTGGAATAAAATAAGCAATCAAAGATCATGTAAATACAAGTTATGATTATGTCCAACCATCAGAATATTTTAGTACAAGATTGTAGAAATGTAGAGCTGGGAGAATGTCAAGAGTTTACATTTCCTAGTAAATGAGTCTGATATCAGACCACAGAATACTGTAACAATAAAGGTCCCAGGTCCTTGCTAAAGAGAGATTTTCCCAAACCATGCATGTGGACTTGCTATATACTCCTTTTCAGAGCTTCAACCATACTCTTTATTGCTGCACATAGCTGCTGTGGCTACCTGAATCTCTATCTTGCAATGTAGTTATGATAAATGTGAATTTGCTGTAGAAAACACCCAAGCTGCAAACAATTTGGGTGCTAATGTGGGCAGGGTGCTATAAACCTTTAGTGCTCTTGCTTATTGAATGGCATGTGAAGATGAGGAGTAGATGACATGATGGACCATGAAAAGTGCGTGGTATTTCAAGATTGATAGTGGCCAGTGCTTCAGGATGAGAAGGAGTTGAGATGAAGAGTTCTCGGTATTTCAAGTAGTCTTTTCCAGGATTTCTTATGTCCAAAGTATGTGACCAGTGTTTTGTCCAGAATGACACTGGCAATGGATTTCGTTACATCATTCATACACTTGAGTTGCCAGTCGCTTCTCTAGCAAGCACTGGAAGATACATATGTTTATTCCTAGATTTCTCATCGGGTCTAGTTTAATACTATGGATGGTGTCCAAATTCTTTAAGCGTAAAGAGTAACAGCAACTTCACCTTTAAATACATGACTTAGAGCACTGTCAGGTGCTGGGGGACACAGCCTGTGGGACTAGAAGCAGCTGCCTGTCTCATCCTTCAGCCTATTATTTCAGGAAATCACAAAATCCTTTCAAAATTATATCACAATACTTTATTCGGTTTTTAATGTTCTACTGTGACACTATTCCAAAAGTGCTGGCAGAGGTAAAAACTATTTTCCAAGGACTTCAGCTAGTATTTGTGTGTCTCATTGACAGTACTACACTATCTCATAAGCCTTGGGAATCTTCCTGAACTTGGCATTATGTTCCCTTTGCCTTTTTTATTCCTGAACTTCTTGCATATGCAAAATAACTTGTAAGCTCGCTGATCAAACCTTTTTCTAGCATTGCCATATAAATTCATGTGTACCTCTTGCATTACCGGCTCATAGTTCCTTAGTTTGTGAGACTTAACTCTGCTAATTTCAGAGAGCTATCCAAGGCTTCCTTCTGAGAACCTGAAAGCTGCAACAATTCACAGTTTGAAAAAAAATCTTCTAAAGCTCCTTCACTAATCATTAAGCCAATAGAACATACATTTAAATTACTTATTTGATTCTTCTGCTAGGTTCTTTAGTTATACTAACCCAAAACTAATTTGGGCCATGATTATCTTAGTGCTTCAATCCATAAGGTGGTAGCTTGACAGTTCTAAATTCCTTGAAAACCCATTTTAAGCAACTTTTCCTTTCTGGTTGCTGGTTTTGTTATTTTCTGCACCTACCCTGAAAGTTTAGAGTTTCTTTCGTGGGTGAGCCAGAAAAAATTCTCTACTAAGCTTCTTATTTCTGCTGGTAAGGTGCCTGCTAGTTCCGTAACTCAGGAATGTTTGCTATGCACAGCAAATAATGAAGCAGCAGAAGAGGGGACTCTGTTAGCAGGGTGCCACACTAAGTCACACTCCAGCAGGAGCTATAGCCCTTCTTACAAGGGCTGAAGACATTGTACCATGCCCGGGAACTGAAAATTGCATTCTGCTCATCTTAATCAATTTGAGAAATTAATAAGTAGGTAACATTAGTACCAATCAATGTGAATTTTAACCAGAAATACATTATAAATATTAATTGAAAGTTCTAACATAATAGGCAGCTTAATTACTTTACTTGCAGTAGGCAAGAGAATGAGTGCGTTCTGTGGCAGCTGTAGGGATACACTTGCTCTCCAAAATAACAGACTGCGCCTCCTGGGGAAGATCAGACGATCTCTCCTTAACTGGTTCTCCTCTCAGTATGGTGGTGGTGGTGACGGCAGCAGAAAGAGAAGGGTGCTGACTTGTTCAAAACAGGAACCAGCATTTCCTTGAACTCACTTGAGATAAGAAGATAGTGATGACCCATATTATTCAGGGTGAAAGAAGCAGAGAAAATCAGGATTCTCACAAGTAGGAGCATAAGTGTTAAAAATCAAATACAAGGCTGTATTGCCTTGAAGACAGGAAGGACTGAAACAACAGCAACAGCTGCTGGTTTAAACATGAAGTCCATAATGTTAAAGATTTTTCTTTCTTATGGCATATCCAATTTATTCAAGCTCTAACCTCTCTAAGAACTTGAGCACAAATGTGGTTTTAGGTCGCATATTTTACTGCCATTCCTGCAGCGGTAACATTTTGAAATAAACCAGTGCAACGTTTGAAGGCTTGTTCATTCTGGGTGACATTGCTATTGTATTTGTACATGAACTACACTCTTCCTTGTACATACTGTCCTGGTAATTCCCAGGGCTTCCCTATATGAAATATGTAACACAGTGAGTTCCATACCAGTTAGAAAAGATTCAGGGAAAATCACAATCAGTATGAAATAGTGCCATTTACTCTTCAGTAAGTGATATAGGCATTTATGAGAGGCCACTGGGAGCAAACATTCATGGAAGCCTTCCACAAGGATCGGTTCTAATAAGATTTTATTACAAATTACACATGAAATTAACAGGTTTTTCTCCTTTCCTTTTGAAAAGGTTGACATATAGTTCCTCCTAGAAGCCTAAGAAAATGTCAGGAAATCTCTGTGTGCTGGCTTCTAACTCCAGAATTCTGTTTCAAACTTGTTACTCCTCTGCCCTACCAGTATGTGATGTGGATCTAGCTACTCTGCCACAACAACCTGTGTTCCTCCCTGTACAGCTGGCAGAAAAATAAAATTATAAAACCTATTTTCTGTAGTCCAAACAAGCCATTTCACATGGTTTACAAATCCTGCTACTGGTAAATTAAGCATAAGCAATGTAATGGCAAAACTTACCAATAAACCATTAAAAAATGTTTATTTGATGGACATAAAATTATATACGTTGGCTTATAGCTTGGCTATATCTCATGGGAGTGCTTTTCCCCTCTTGCCATGATAGTCAGTTCATTAGTACCTCCTATCCCCTAGAATTTATTGCTTTATTATCCTTCTTTATTCTAGAAGCACACAAATTTTCCTCTGGTCATAAAAGGAACAAGTAAAATGTTACATGAAATAGAGCTGCTAAATCTGATGATGAGGGAAGTGCGAAGAGAGACTGCTTAAAACTGTCAGGTAGACAACTTGTTTGGAGTGAAAATGATAAACTGTGCTAGTTTAAAGTGTAAAGCGAGAATGCCTCAAAGGGCCCTGAAGCTGCAGTAATTAACGTCAGGCAGCTCTGCACGTCTAAGTACTTGCCATGATACAATTTAACTTACAGCAATTTGCATACCTACACAAAAGCCTTGCTGCATTTGACCTAGGGCTGCTAAGTACCATTCTCCACCCACATGCCTTTAAAAAACCAAGGAAATCATCAGCCAAGGTACTCAGTGCACCATCATTAATACCATTAATCATTCCCCCTTCTCCTCTCTGCTTCTTCCCATCTTCTTCAATGCCCAAATCTACCTCAGCATCATGAGAAACTAAGGCTGAGGCACCAGGGCATCCCTGCCATGCCAGTGCCTCTCATTGCCGTGCTTGGATTCTCCTTTTACATTCTCACATGTTACCCTATAGACTCTGCTCCAAGATCCATCTACCTCCCTGCCCTGTGTTTCAGCTTTCTTCGCGCTGACGTTCAATGCCTGATCCTTCTCCGCCCTCCTCAATACCAGTATTTATTTTGTTCTGTCTCTGGAGAGGCCTCAGCAGAGGAGAGTCTGCGCTGTCTGCGCAGCCAGCTTGTTGCTGGCTCGGCTGGGGACAGCATGTGCGGTAAGAGAAAACACCCTGGAAGCAGGTAGGGAATGGGCTCTCTGCTGCTTCAGCGTGTTGAACAAGCTGCATGCCCAGGTTAAAGAGTGCAATGCATCTGCCACCTTGAACTTCCTAAACTGGTGTGTTAAGGCAATGATGAAACATTCTCTGTACTGCCAGGTCTCATCCGCCCGAGGATTCTGTCACACAGCTGCAAGGACTAGAACAGCTTGTACAGTGCACATTATATTTGGATGTGAAGAAGCCTGTGTCGTTCCACAGAGTTATGTAAGTTTTGTGCATAGCTGTGGCAATCATGGCTTGGAGCCCTTTCCATTTGGAGACCCACCAGGAGACACAATGATCACCACAAGCAAAACCTGCGCAGCATGAAGTGTGAGCTGTGCTGAGCCAGTGGCACTGCACACCCTGTTCCTCCCTGGAGGTGTCCTCAGGCAGCGACGCAAAGCACTGTGCCAATAAAGTAGCATCAGAAAACTCTGCCTATGATATGGAAACGATAAAAAAATTACCCTTGGGCATATCAATACCTCCTTCCATCTCCCTCAACCTTTTAAATTTTGACCAGCAATATGCATTGGAGTGAAAACAAGGTTTTTCCCAAAGCCATTGTACAGATGCCTATGAAAATCCGCAGTTCTGACAAACTGGCTTTCTAATGAAAAAGTGTTTGGATGAAAGCATTTTTAGCTAGCTCTGTTCCAGAGAGGACTGGGCTTTAGACTGAGAGGACAGTCTCACAGAGGATAGTCCCGTAGAGACTGGAACAATGAATGTCCCACGAGCAGCCATAAGGCTAGCTGGCAGTTGGACCTCCTCCCATCTGTTAGAAAGACTGGATCCTGTTTCTCAGTAAAGCAGGGATAAAACGACTGTGGTGTTAGCACCCTGAGCTACCAAGCTTGTGAGAATGCTGTTGCCACAATATTTCCAGTATAGATTATTTGTGTGCTGTTTTCTTTACATTGATGGTTGCATCAGTATTCTGCATCAATCACCAATGTTCTGTATCAGCAGACTCTTCAAAATGATCACCATGAAAATACTGACATACGTGGTTTCAAAGCCAGTTAATTTTAAAATTATTTAGAATGTGTTTCTTAGGGATAGCTACTAAAATAATTTTTGTCATAATCAGAAGTATTACTCCCTTTATTCGGTAAATGTTAAGTTGCTCTGTCTTTCAATTAGAATTACGAAGCAGTAATACTCTGCCAGCGTGTTCTCAAATACAGTAAGCTTTCAGTTCTTGGCACCGTTCTGGATACAGGAGGCAATTTTGCACAACGACTAGCTTTTACACGGATATCTTGGACCATTTCCTAGAATCAGCTGACAGTGTCATTGTCTGTTGCAGTTAAATCCCTCAGAAAAATTGTCATGCGCAGATTGTCTGTATTCCTTCTGACAGCTTTCAGTGCCTGAAGAGAACCTTTACCAATGTTAAACATTTTTGTAAGAGAGTCACATCTCACCATGTCAAGTGTTTTCTAAGAAGAAATCACATAAATAACTGTAAGTGTTCATTTCACCTCCTTTTTACTGATTACTCTTGCCACCAAACTTTATAAAATATTTGCCTTTAGTTTGGCTTACTCTATGTCAACTAGGAGACAACACAAAAATCATTATTAAATTGCCCTTAGATGAACAAATACTTGTAAGAGGCATAAGGAAGCAGAAGGTAGGTGTTAACATGGTGATGTAAACAGTAGGTTACAGAGGGAATGAAACTCTAGATAGGAGTAATTTAAAAATTAGCTCAAGGCATACTAAAGATCTCCAATGAGAGCTTTCAATGTATCTGAAACAAGAGAACTGAGAGATACAACTACCGATTATGTGCTTAAAGCAAAAACACTGACGCAGTATCTGTAGAAGTGCAAAATGTGTATTAAGCCTCTTTCAGGTCTCAACAGCCTGAGGTTACACCATTTCAGAAGCTAGATACAACATGAGGAAGCTCAGGTCTAAATTCTTCCTTTTCTGTCAACAACAGCATTGAATGAATCTGTGGATTTATGCCCCAACGATTTTAATTCCTCACATTAAAGGAGATTGCTGGCTGAGGCTCTAGTTAAACTCTCTCGGACAGATTTTATTGTGCCTTGGACGGGCTGAAAGTCTGAACAACGCGACGCAACAGGGAAAGGCAGGAGCTTTCACCATGGCTTTTGGTACGTTCCTTGCACAAAGTCATAAACGTGCAAAGGCCCATTGTCCCTCTAAAGGCCCATTTCTTTTGCTGCCTTGAAATCCAGACGGGCTGGGAAGCTGCTGTGTTAGCATTTCTGCAAGGGAATGGTTGAACTCTCTGACTCCCAAAGGCCCTGATTGCTATCAGCCAGGTCAGGGAGGATGCAATGAAGGAGAAGGAGGGCAGCATGCTGCTGCTTCTGGTGACATTTAGCTGTATGGGCAGCTCTGCGACACTGCTTTAAATCGCACACTCAACCTCCAGTATGGAAAGAAAGAAACGCAGTAAGGCAGGGATGGTCAGATACAATTTCCTATGTGAAAATATACGAGAGTCTGGATCTGGGTGTGGTTTCATTTAATAAGCAAAGGAAAATTTGGAGCATAATCTCAAGAGCCTGTGTTTCCCGGCCACTTCTAGACACTTCCAGACAATGAACTGGGGTTTTGCAAACCGAATCCTGAGGGCTAATCCTGAAGGCCTGTCTCCTATGACGGGTTTCTTAATTCCATGTTTTACACAGTAGGAGTTTCCCCTCAGTCTTACTCATTTCTTGGTCTTGTACTACAGCCTTTTCAGAACCTTGAATTCAGATCCGTAATCTGGTTTGAGTGTGGTTTGGGGGCAATTCTCCGCTTAGCTTTGCACTGGTAGCCAAAAAGCTAGACCAATACATGTTGTAAACAACAGGCATATTTTTTTTTCCGGAGGCTGCGCTGAGTCCCAGAGGTCCTCCTGCCTGCCTTTGGGTGACTTTTCCTCCCCAGGGATGGTAAATGGATGGGGTACTTGCTTGCCTCCCTGGTGCCCCCAGCTTTCAGCAGTCCCTCACTCTGCGCAAGGGCTTTCTCTCATACTTGGTTCCCATAGCTGTGATTTGAAAGGTTAGGATCTGTAGTAGTTAAGTCTTGTGGCTCTGGGAAGGGCTATCAAACTTACTAAATACTGTATGTGGAAGGCAGCAGTACAGATACTTCAAACTGGGAGACGGATCACAGGAAACAACTGTTCGTATCTGTATAGATGGTTTATATGCTATTTAACAAGACAGCTGAATCCTCTGCAAATAAACAGGCCTCCTTTTTTAGCAGTTCTTTAACCCTCATCCTGCATGAGGAATTTATTTGATAAAAAATCCTGACCTTCTTTTTTGCTTATATTGCTTTTTTGCAACTCTTAACGACTAGAGCAACTTTTCACAAAACCTGGCAGACAATCGTATTTTGACTACGAGTAGCTACAATTCAAAACTGTCAGTTTTCTTGAAGAAGATTATGCTGAAAGCCCCTTACTTTTTGGTGAAAAGTGATCTTGCAGAATACAAATCATCATCAGTTTCCCAAGATTAAAATCCTGAGCCTTTGACTTGCTCAAAGCATTTCTTTAGCCGTGGAAGAAGAGACTAAGATGGTCTAAAGGCAGCAAAAGTCACCACCGCAACAGCAAGGGCTGAACAGGAAACAGCTGCATCTGGCAACAAACCAGGTCGTGTTCCAACTAGGTTTTTGAGTATTTTCCAGAAGCCATTCAGTCATCAATGAATTCAACATACAGAAAGATCTCTGGCAACCATTAAACACTTTTACAGAAACCTGTATGGCAGCAGAGAATATGCTAGAAACCCTCGCTGTCCTTAGACATTTTTATAGAAAGCTGCACGCCTAGACAGAAAAAATGAAGGCTTCTTGTAACAGCAAGTTCAATTTTCTTTACTAAGACTTCAGCTCCAAACTGAGTTCCAGATGAATCACAAGGCAAAGATATCTGTTTTCTCTAGCAGCCTTCCTAGTGACAATTTTTCTCTCTACAAGGGTATTCCACAACTTTTCTGCTGCTTTTTCCCCAGGCTGCTCTCCATGTTACAGCTTTCTGTGGGAAGAGGAACCCTCTCTGTTGTTGGTCAGATAGGAGAGCATTACTTGTTCAGCTTCATACAGGACACCTACTTGGAAAACCGAAAACTATACAGATTAATTTGAACAACAGCATCTTATCTAAGGCTTTCCCTGCCTGCACACTGATACTGTTAGAATTAAGCAAACAAGTTCAGACTAGATGCTGATTAAATAGTGTAGAAACCTCAGGAGCCCTGGATTTACTTAATATCTAGAGCAGGAGGACATTTTTGGAGTACTAAACAAAAATAAAACTACCCACTGAATTACCTGGGTCTGTTGAAAGCAACACATTTCCAACAGCCTGGATATATCTTCTAAAAAACACCAATATTGACTAAATTTGGGAACAGAAAAAAAAAAAGGCATAAAGACGAGCCCTAGGTTACTTCTGTCTGATGGAGTACAGTGCAGCAAAATCGGTATCAATTTCATGCTTAACCTTGCGCGTAATCACGTGGTGCAGCCTCGTGCAATGACGGTGAGGCAAGTTTCCAGCCCTTTGCTCTGGAACCATTCTTACCAACACTATTCAGAGGAACTGCGTATGAGGTGATGAGGGCTTCACAAACTCTCAGTACTCTGAACTAGCACAGTCACCCTCATCTTACTGTCTGGCTGATATAAATCTGTCTTTCTTACGCCTGAAATTTTTGCCTCTTCTATTAATGGAATGACATACCCAGCAGTGAATAGAGCTTTATGATCCTTACGTGGTTTGCACTGCAGAAATCCTGTTAGAAGAGTTTCCTGAGAAGCACCGTTCATTTACACAGCGTTCAGCTCCAGTAAAGCACATCAGAGAGACAGGCAAGGAATTCTTCTCATGGCACGGTACGGTGCTTCGGGTGTGAATGAGGCCTTGGTGGCTGTGCAGTATTGTGAGATTCATGATATGCGGCTTTAATTTCCCTCTCTATTTGACCTGAAACCTATAGTCACACACACTGGTGTGTTGTGTGCTTCATATGGTTTCCTTGGCCTAATACTACCCATAGCTAAGGTGACACCATGGATCTGCTCTTGAACGGTTGGGACACTGTGTGTGTGTGTGTGTGCGTGCGCGTGTGCATGAATGAGAGTATGACTTACCAAGTTTTCGACGCCACAAAGCTTTAATTTCTTGCTAATACCTTCAGTAACATCCACAACCTAAGCTGTGAATGACACATTGAACTGTTCATAAAAATCAGGCTTTGGAACAAAGGCGCCTTTAAAGAAGTAAATTTACTGGAAACTCAGGACAGCCACCATTTTTTGTCTGTATTCCAGGTTTTGGGGGTGTTTTGCAGCATTTTACAGAAAAGCTGATGCAAATTATTGGCACTGCTGGAGCAGGTGTCCTCGTAGACCGCTGCCACTGACCCCCAAGCAAAGGCAGGGCAGCGGCAGGCTGGCACGGGTGCACGTACCCCCTCACAGGCGAGCAAGCCCAGAAAAAGGCAAAAAGCATGGGGTAAAGTCTTGCACGGTTCCAGCACGTTCGGAAGCGCACCATCTTCTGGTATTTTAAGCTGGAGGAAACTTCTGGAGTGAAAACTTTTGGAAACATCTTTTTAATCAAAGAAGTAGTATTTAGTCTTTAATTCTTCACCCTTTTTCCTTCTCCCTGTAAAACCAGTAGGAAAAACTCCACATACTTTTTGCAACTAAATTTAACAGCAATCACGTATGAGCAGACCCAGAGAGTTTTATTAAAAACAAAGCGGGATTGGCATCTATGTAACATTTCTTTGTTGTGATCTTATGCGTTTTTGTGGGACCAAAGGAAATGGTTTCTAAACGAAGGGTCGAATCCAGGTTCCAGTGAAATTAGGGTGTAAATCCACACTCCTGGCAACAGGACCAGTATTTGCACCAAGTCCACTCTACCAAGAGGAAGTAAACACATCAGCTCAAACACATTTAAATCTGAGATTTAACGACCCACTGCCAGGGTTGTTAAATCAGAGATTTTGATTGCAGTTGCAGAAACGTAATTTTTAGACCTGGATGTGAATGTCTGGAGGACATTTGTTGTCCTAGATGGTCTCCCAAGACGTTTAAAAGCATCAGGTTTAGCGGCTGGCTTTGAAACTCACTGCTAATTTTTCCAATAAATTTTTTTCTAATGGTTTTTTTTTTGTTTGTTTGTTTGTTTTTTTTGGTGCTGGGGTTTACCCCAGCACGGCGGCGAAACGGCGGAGGCCCGGCGGGGCTCCCCCCCCGCCAGCCCCTTCCTCCCGCTCGGGGAGCAGCGGGCTCGGGGTGCCGCGGGCCGACCCCGACGGGGCTCCGCCTGCTCCGCCTGGTTACCGCGACGCTTTCGGTCTCGGTGAAACTTTCAGTCGCCGCTTTGCGGGGCCATGAGGCAGCCCTCCTCTCCAAAGCCACAGCGGCTCCAGCCGCCCGTCGTCCCCCCCCC
>Ga0065711_1002596_pt1 | contig 32723 bp, 21 predicted proteins | sample Hoacrofraction12_FD_59098 | JGI IMG/M metagenome (GOLD analysis project Ga0065711, IMG submission 59098) | Hoatzin crop microbial communities from Cojedes, Venezuela - Epithelial fraction 12 v2 (version 2) | ecosystem: Host-associated > Birds > Digestive system > Esophagus > Crop | place...
AAAAAAAAAAAAAAAAAAAAAAAAAAAAAAAATCAAACAGCGGTTAAATTGTTCATATGCTTGTGATCTTGATATCTTGATAATCATTCTGGCACAGCATCCAGCTTGCTGCTCTTTCTTGGCATGGGCCACAACTGTGTAAGCTTATGTGTTCTCTAAAGGGGCTATTTCTCACAATGTGATGAATGCACTAAATCCTTTACTCAGCAGTCACGGCTGGCTGCAAAGGCTTTAAAAAGCTGTGTGTAAAAAGATGTCTGTGTCATAGTACATAAAGCAATAGGGGTTTTTTTAATACAGATGTTAAAGTCTGTAGCAATTCCACACTGCAGGCAGACAGCTCTGAATTCTGAACCAAGTGCTATCACTGTATGACTCAAAGATGGAACAACACAAAACCCCTCAAATGCCCTTATGACCAGGAGAAGGGTAAATTATTAAAAGCAGAGCATACTCTTTAAGGACTGAAATTTTGAATTCAGGACAAAAATATAATAATGAAAGACAATTTTATGAGATGCATTGTCTCAAAAGAAAAAAACACAGATATTCCAGCTGCCCGTGTAAAATGTCTCTGGGTGTTTACATAACTGACAGTATTAGCATCAATCCTCTAATCCAAGTCTTTGCTTGGAGAGTTATACTTGACCACATCTACTGTCATCCACAATTCAGTAGGCTTTATATAGCATTAACTGCATTGTTCCATTAAATCACTGTAATCATAAGAGAGAAAGAGATTCCTCTCCTTGCACACATGTAATTTCAGCATGGCATGCAGAAATGTGCAGCATCATAGGAATTATTTCTATTCGGTGATTAGTGGAAGTTCCAGATACAAAACATAAAATAATTTTGGTTATTTTGTTGGTTGGGAGCAATAAAGTAATCAACCCCATACATTTTACATTTTTAAAGAGTCATGTGATAGCTTCTTGTTCTAAATAAATATTTAGATTTATAATTATTTAGCTCCAGATTTACATTTTCATCTCTTAGAACAACGGATAAAAATTACCTGTTTTTTTTTCCTTTTCTACTGCTAAAGATTTCCATAAACAACATACAATTAAAACTCAGTTATGAAAAGTAAGCTGTGAAAGTTCTTTACTCTTAAGAAGCAAACCAGAATACAAGAAGGAAGTGTTTTTACCTCCTCTGTGTATGTCAGGGGGAATTGCAGGTGCCATCATGTTGGTATCCATAGGCTGGGAGGTATCGTGTGTCATCTGATCTTCCGGAGGCAGGTAAGCAGGAGGGGGAGTATCCGCTAAATATAGAAAAGGCAGAGATACATACACGAGTCCTTTCCTCTCTTTGAAGTATATATACATACCCACATAAGCAGTTTTAGCCTGGAAATGCTTCCAGCCTGACTCAGCTATAAACTTCCACCCACCAGAAATCTGAGAAAGCAATCATGGACCTTGAATCAGAAAAAGTAAAGAATTACTGTGCATATTAAGCACAACTGCAACAAAACCAAGTTACTTCCCCCCCGTCAAGCCACAAAAGAAAGCTCAGCTGTGTTTCCAGCCCACGTATTTTGCAGGTTGAAAGTGACTTGTAGACTTTAAGGCACAAACAGGTCTCAGGACCAGGCCAGAGGTAGATATCAAATACGGTCAATGTGAATAGAAATTGGAGCAGAAAACTTTCAGTTTGAACTCTTCTGTTTCCAACATGATTCTATTAGCAGAGTATGCAAACATCCCAGATATATCCAGGACTTTATTATGGTAATTGCAAAGTATTAGTTTTATTTCCCTAGATTCGGAACAGTAGAAAGTGTTCAGGAACCCAGATTCTACAGGAGTAGCCATCTGGGTCTGGAATTATCTGCCAGTGTCTCTTACTGGCTGGACTGCCTTGTTCAGGATTGAATCACTAGCACAGAACTAGCCCATGCACAATGACCGTACTCACTAACACAGTGCTTTCAGCCCTGGTTGAAGCATCCCAGCCGGCTACTTGCACTGCCCTCCAGCTGCCTATTTCACTTCTGGGAAAGCTTCCCGAATGGCTTCTTAGAAGCTGCAGGAAGTTGCCAATACCACCACTTCCCAATACGCCAGAGGACACTCTTCTCCAAATCAACTGCACAGAGGTACATGCAAAAGAGAGAAACCCTTGCCTGACTCCTGCAAGCTTTCACTACAAAAGCTGAGATTAGACTACCACTGTACTAACTCCGGTGAACATGGTGGCGGCTCATCCCACATTTACTTCCATTACTGAGAGCATGGATTGCAAACTACCACAGCAAATAAACACAGGGGCCTCCAAAACCCTGAAAACCAAATTAGCATCAACAAATGGCAAGAGAATCATACCACTGCTTGTAAGTTTTGGGTTTTTGTCTGGTTTCTTTGTTGTTTTGGTGTTGTTTGGGGGGGGGATTTAAAGAAAACACATGTTAATGAAATCTATTGACTGCTTATTGTTTAGGAGACACCGTGTTGAGAGTTTTACATCTAAGGCTGGCAGGTACTTTGTTAATTCCTTTGCTTGAATACCATCAGTTGGACAAGAGAGCAAAAGAGAAAGACAAAGATGACAACAGGACTGCATTAAAAGCTTAACAGTCTGCACAGTCGTGTTTTACCAAGCCTTAAACATTCATGTGTGTGGCAACATGATGTCAGTGACACATGGATAGGGAAACAAGACTGTAAAGCCACAGGCAACAAATTAGCCAGTATCTACAAAGTTTTCAAGATGTCTAGATAAATGGTTTGCTCCTTTTTTTGTATTTTCCAAAATTCAGCCTCTTTACCCATTAGTGCAAGACAGCCAACTGCCCAGAGATAAGCATCAAGGACATCAGGATCTTGACCTCTTCTCTCATTCAATTTCTTCACTACAACTGCTGACTTGTCTTTACAGGCACACAGACAGAACAGTCCCCTCAAGGATCAACTGAACTTGCACAAGCCAGTGTTCAGGAAGACCTTCTTAAGGAAGCCTTTATCTCTGCTGGAAGAGCCCCAGCCACATCAATCATATTTAAAAAAAATAAAGGAAGGAAAGACAGCTGGTTTTCATATTTTTTAGAAAAGCCAATGCAAACTCTCTTTCCTTCCCTTCTGACTCTGCAAATTCAGTAGCCTTCACTCACAAGAGAAAAATCTCAAAGAGAAACAACCATCAGCAGCAGAAATCTATGGACGTTGATTTCATGTAACAGAAAACAGATTTTCACAAGTTTGCCCATTTGTTTACATACACACGCCCTCAGTCCCTGAAGAAAACATGCAAGCAGAACATCAGTAAGCATTTGTATGGAGTCCTTCTCCTAGCATTTAAATCAAGAAGTCTGTCACAGACTGCTTCTGCAGTATTTTTATCCATCTGCATATAAAGACCAAAAAAAATACAGCTTCACAGAATTTTCTACAGACATCAGTCAACAATAACAGTTGTTACTTCTTTTTTACTTTAGGAAGTAAAACAGCCTGAAGATTTTTTTTTTCAGGGCCTTAAGGAACTGTTTTTCAGTGGAAGTGTATTTGTTTCCTAAAACTACATCATTATGTGAAGAAATCTTATCACCAAGTTGCAGTAGCATGATCCCCTTGAGAAACATCCTTCTTCTGCAGAACTAAAGCCTTGTGCTGAATTTACGATGATGTCTTTCCTAAGCAAGGATGATCTGTAGCATTACATTTCTTGTGCATTAAACACCACGCTTTGTGGGCTGAAGAGTTGAACTCGTTCCCAAAACATTTTGAATCCCTCCCCCCACCCCAGAAGAGTTTTACTATAATGTTTTAACTGTGTTTGAAAGAGGCACAACATTAAAACCCTCAATATTATTACTAGACAAAGCAATTACATAGTCTTTCTCACCTTACATCTCAGCTCACTGTTGAACACAAGTGTTGGCTGATCATTTGGTATTATTAACCAAAGAAAATCATGATACCGGTGATGTCTAACCACCATCTCCCTTCTGAACAGGAAGAGAAGTTGACTGTACCTGGCATCTGGAAAGGACTTCCTGGGTCTGAGCTGGCTGGAGAATGTGGGTAGGTGCTACTGCTGCTTCCAGGTGAGTTTGGATAGCTGCTGTTGGGCGAGTGGGGGAACGGGTGACTATTGGGTTGCTGAAAAGAGTCTGGGAAAGTAGCGTTGTGCGGCATGTGGGGCTCGTTTTGCCCCAGGTTGCGGAACTGGGCCAAGAGGCTGTGCTGAGGGTTGTACTCGCTGTGCCTTGGAACCAGCACCGGAGGAAGGACTGGAAAGGGAGAAAGAGGGAAAAGCGTTAGAGACTCAATTTTCAAGGACTAGGCTATACAGGGGAAAAAAACCATGTTCTTCCTCCCCTAGGGAAAATTCGCATCTGTCTTAAAAACAAGGCAGTCAAATCTAGGAGTGCATGTCTAAGCAAGAAATTTTTTCTTCATATCCAGTTACTGCATATCTTGAATTCATAGTGATCGTGCTAGCTACCTGGTTTGCCAGATGGCAGCTTGTTTTCACAGAGGGCCAAGGAAGAAGAGCCAAGAACAAACCACAATTCTATATTTTAGTTTTATTCACACAAAGAAATGCTGGGAAGTAGGTGCTTTACAATGCTGACATGCAGTTCGTTTTGCTGCAGTTGTGATCCTGCTAATCATGTAATGGACTGTAACCCAAAGCCATGCTAATAAGGACAGATATTTTTTTCTGAAGACTATAATACTAACCTGCCTTGAACTCAACCTCGTCCCAACAGATGTAATTTTATTTTTAACTTGGACTATGTTCTTACAAGTTAGTACTAAAACAGTTATTAACTCCTCAAGTCAGTTTACAAAATGTGCAATTTAAACAAAATTATGTAATTTAAAAAAACCAACTGAGCAGCAACTGAGCTCCAACTATATGCTACTCTGGGGTCAGAGAAACACACATCAGAAACCACTTGTCTCACCACACTCCCAAGGCCTCCTCACCAGCAGGAAACAAAGGTCTCTTTTTGACTGACAATATGAATATGATACCAGATACACTAAGATAAAAGAATCAGCTCTTTTTCCAGTGCCTCAGCTTCTGTCTTTGAATGCCTCACAGCAAAGCACAAGCCACTCAAAGGACTAAAAGCTAGTCTTGTTATAGATTGAGATTTTTGGGTGATGGGGGGAAGAGGAGAGGCAAGGGCAGGGAGAAGGAGACCTGTGCACAAACAAGTGGAAGTGAAATAAAAAAGTTATTCCTCTCCACATCTGTTCCCCTTCAGCATCTTCATTTCCCAGCTCTATGGTCGAGCAGGACTGGAAGAAACCTCCCAGGATAGCCTGCCTTCCACTGAGGGTGCCAAAAAACCCACAAAAACCAGCAAAAGCAAGCCAGGCTACCATGGCCTCTCCCTGAGACTCCTGCCCTGTCCCCAACACCTGGTAGGCACACAGAAGAGGAACGGGAGCACGCATACACAACAAGCCTATACAAACCAAAAGGCTTGAATTACAAACTGATCACAAAAAAACCCCAACATCTTCTTGCCAAGACAAACAGGTTCTTCCAAGACACTGGGACATTTTTACTCTTCCAGCACTTTGCTTATACAGAAGCATTCATATACTTAAGTGAGTATCATGGAATCCAAGAGTATTAGGACACTACTCAACACATAGACCAGGCCAGAGGTCCACACTCGTGTTTAAAAAGGATACAAAAGGATGCCATACATAAAACTCACTCTATATTTCTAAAGCAAGTCACAGATTAATCAAAAAAAAAAGTTCCCTTGCTCTTTTTTTTTTGGCTTATACTTAAGAAAGCAATTAAGCCACCAGATTTTTGCCCGCTACTGGCATTAATGCACGAAAAGTTTGATCTCAGCGATCTTCCTTGAACATACACTGAAAAAAAAAAACCACTCACTGCTGAAATTAAGGCTGTTTGTTAGAGTCAGAAGCAGGTTTTAAAGATTTAATCTGATGTCTCACTTTCTTAGAGCAGCTTTTTAACAGATCTCAAATATCTGAGGCAGATATCATCTCTAAGCAGGTTTGTTTAGAAGTGAAAATTTTAACCAACTCCACTTTACAAGGAATATATAAAGTTCATAATTATGGCATTTTCAGAAACAAAACACATCCATCTGCCATTCTACGGAAGTTCTCAATTGCAAAACACCCAGGAGAAGCTGCATCTCCCTCAGCCGTCGCTTGTCTCTAATGCAATCCTTCTCACGCATCACCGGAAAAAGCTATTAAACAAAAAGTTACTCCACATTCAGGTGGACATCACAAATCCCCTCATTCACAGCACAGTAAATGTCAAATCCAATCTCTCCGACTATCAGGATCTCTCAGAATTAAGCTCATTCCGTTAAACCTAGCAGTCCTTTTGCAGTAAGGTCAAGCACTATTTAATTGTCATAGTCAACATTTGCTGGGCTAATAAATTACCAGTGAAAAAAGAAACAATGAGATCATGTGTTAAAAAGTATTTTCCCTTTCCTGTCTTTATGATTCTTCCTTACTTTTCCGAGCATTAAAAACACAGCTTTCCTATCTCTTCCTTTCCTATGGATGAAGGTCAAGCCATTAACTTTTCTGAAGTCAATTTGTGCAGAAAGCACTTCACCTGCCTTACCCCTCCCCCATCTCACATTAAACAATGACATACACAACATCACAGAAAGCCACACAATTTATAGCATTTTAAAATAGCAGGAGAACAGGATATTTTCTGTGTGTTTTCTGTAATTAAAATAAAGCAGTGCCAGATTTTTCCATGGTATATATGCATGTTTTCTTCTGTTGGGCAGATCCACTGGTGAAGTTTAGAAGGCCTTGAAATAAGAACAAGTCTGCTCTTCCCAGCTCTCTCTCATGCAAACCTACACTTTTTGTCCAACTACTTCAACCTCAAATGATTAAATGCCAAATTCTTCAAAATAAAAAAATACAACTGGTATCAATACAGCACAAATAGTCTCAAAAACATCACTGCAGAATTACATTGAGTGCTGCCCCTAATTCACATCCTCCCTGCATACATACAAGCTTAAATGAGGAGGAAAAGCCCTGAAAGGCCACATCAGGCAGGACAGAGACCACAGCGCTCCAATTAGTGCAACTCCAAGACAGTCACTCACTGCCATAACCTGATCTCTCTGCAGCTCACGGGCTTTTTTGCAGGCTAGCTGCTCCCACCAGAGTCACAGAGGAGTTATTCTGAATGCTGTTCACTCAGGAGTGAAGACATGAGCAGGAACCGGGCCCTTCGCAAGTATGGAAGGATGCCAGAAGTTCAAAACATGAAGCGAGGTGCATACCTTTCTTGCTCCCCTTGCCCCTGTGTAAGGCACTGAGCTTCTCATCAGGTTGCAGACCTCAACCATATGGAATAACAAATTACCAAGGCTCAGTACAGCAGGGGAGGATGCTGATCTCTGTTGCAGCTGCCAGCTCCAGAAGAGGTATAATTGAAGGGGAGAAAGCATGAGAGCTTTACTCTGTGCTAAGCCAGCACACCTGTTGCTATAAAATAATGAAGTAGTACACATCTTTGCTGTGCAGATCTCCGGAGGACGCTGCTCTAACAGTCTGCAGACAGAATCTCTCCCTTTTTACCTTCTTCAGCAGAAGAGAACACAAATACAAAAAATAAAACAAAATTTAAAAAAAATTATCATTGTTTTTATTCAGTAGGGATGCATATATTTAAAGGAAATACACTATTAAATACACTGTTGTCTTAAAAAGCTACTGCAACAGATTTGCAAATCCAACCTTATTCAAATGGTTAAAATAAGTTAATAGAGTAGAACCACAAGTCATCCAACAGTTTGATTTCTGTACTTTCTCAAACACCAGATTAAAAGGTTTTAAGGGCTATGCTGTGGCTAAATTCTGCTCCAAGATTTTGTGTGAATGTGGACCTGGAGTTGAGAGTTAATACATGACTACTAGCACTAATGCTACTAGTAATGGTTGAAGAGGAAGATAAACCACCTGGAAGCCAGGCTGGGTATGTTTGTGGAACGTAGCCATTAGATGTAGACAAGCCTGGGAATTGAGTAGCTTGTTTTTACCATGCAAATAATACCCAGAGTATGCCTGCACCAAAGAAGTGGAGCTGTATTAAAGAAATTACAGCTACAAGGCAATTTCACCCACAGGGCTATTTCACCTAAGAGCCAAGAATGCCAAAAATATAGAAGATAGACCAAAGTCAACCTGGCTGTTCAGATAAATGTTCCAACTAACCACACCAAGAAAGAAATACTTTTATGAAAATACAATGGTGGCCTTTGAAGAAAGCTACTGATCTCTACTCTTTGTATCTCCAGCACGTGATCCTGTTCTTCAGAAAACTAACAGGTGTGGTGTCCTAGAGTGAAGATTTTCTTGGTTTTCTTTTTTGTTCTGTTTTCACATTCCGGAGATAATGATTTTAGCAAACATAGAAAGTCTCCAATTTATTAATATAACTTCATTATTTTTAAAGTTTCTCTATACAAAAACCAAAACAACTAATCCAAGCCAAAGGACCTGCTGTACTTTCAAAGTAGCATATTTTCTACCCAGACGGGATTTGGTTATCTTACACAAGACCAGACGACAGCTAGCTTCCCTCGAGTGCTCTTTTTTTTTTTCCCCCTCTTTGCATGGTACATGAAGATTTGGGTAGGTATCTCTCCTTCCATGTGTGGAAATTGAAAGATCAAGTAATGAAATACAACAAGAGGCCACATATAAGAAAGCAGACTTTGATCATCTTTCCATGCCAAAGTAGATTCTATTGCTTCTGTGAGCTTTATAAAATAACAAAATGAATTAAAAAAGAAAAAGATGAGCAATTGCTACTGCACTTCCTGCTTTTAAAAATCATGACAACTTGGTTGTCAGATGTTCTGTAGAAGGGTTTGTACAGGCTTATACCACAGCAGGGCCACCAGCCCTAATGAAGGCCAGAGGGCACTATCATTAGACGGTGCATTTTAATTTCCAAGCATCACATAACTGTATTTTCATATGAATTTATGCAAAGCCACTTATGTTTTACTAGAAAACCAGAACTGTGGGCTGGGAAGGAGGGAAATCCTCACACACCAGTTCGTGCTATCTGGAAATGGGTATGAAAACATGGGGTGGGGGAGGGAACTTGTACTCCCTGCACTGGATAGAAAATCCTGCAAAGACAAAGTTGTAAGGCAAAAGAAGACTTAGGAGAAAGGGGGCGGGGGGAGGGAAGCCAACAAAAAACCCAAAACACAGCAGCAGTGTTCAACTAACAAATTTCAACCCTCAACCCTCTTAAAGACTCCCAGCTTCATTTCCTGCCTTTGAGGCCACAGCAGCTGAAGTTGGCTGTGGCATCCTGGTAAACAGTCCAGTCCCACAGTGCAAACAGAGCAGGTACCAGCGTCTGCTCAGCTGAACGTGCTTAGTTTTGCTTGCTGTTTGTAGCATTAGAGAGTCACTGAAGCATGCTGACTGAAAGGTCTTGCCAAGATCTTGCTTGTAAACAATAAAATGCCAAGTAGAAAAAAAAGTTTTAATGTCATTAGGTTTTCCCGTGTTGCCTAAAACAAGACCTGGCAAAAATGAATATTTGACCAGAGGACAAGTTCTCACACACATTTACATTGTCTACACTTAGGACAGAGTTCACTCTCAGTTAAAAATATATTAATAGTGTTGTGGCAAAAGCAATCTCTGAGGATCTAGCTACTTGATGTTGTTCCAATACCACCTGGCTTAAGCAAGGCTGTGCTACTGGCTGTGGTAGCATGGCTTTGTTTTACTGTTTTGTCAAAAGCAGAAATGCCAGCCTTTTAGACTTTTGCTCCAAACCTATGTTCTAGTAATTGCAAGTGAAAAAGCTCAATAATAGCTACTCGGCAGCCTGTTTTGGGTGACAGACAGACAAACATGCCAGACACCCTATTCTGGGAGAAAGCTGAGAGCTGTCTTGTTTTCTCAACTCTTAATTTTTTTTTTTTTTTGCAGTTTCAGTAGACCCCACAGCTTGTCATTTTACATAGTTACAGCTGAAGACTTGCTTTGCTGGCGTTACTTTTACATCAGACATCTGGTCTAAATGCATTTGGCAAGTAATATTTGTACATTTCCTGCAGTACGATATTCAGCTAACATTAGACTTTATTTGAGGATGCTCTGATAAGCTAACATTTTGATTAAACTGACATTTGTCAAGGCCAATTTCAGAATTCAGTACTAATTGTATGCACAGCAGTGAAGGAGTTCTTGTAAGCGGATTTGAGGGGAGAAGCAGTCCTGATACAGGAGGAAGTTACAGTGTGATTGTGTATATTAACTCAGACATTTACACAGACCAGAGTTCAAATTACCTTTATAAAAGCCACAGTCACCATCCTACTGAGTAGCTTAAAACTTGGAAGACTGGTCTTTTAAGTCAGAAGAAACATCTGAATCTAGGTAATTTTAAAGAAAGAAAAAAAAAGGACAAAAACATATCCTTCTTGACAACTTATATCCCTTTACTGCAGCTCATTTTTCTGACACGTGGTGAGATTAGACAAGAAGAACCCTGCTGTTAGACCATTCCTTCCTTTCTGCCTCCCTATTTCAATTCCTTTCCCCCAGGTCGGTTCTGGTAGAGAATTTTAGAATTGAATTCAGCAAAACCGAAATGAAGAAAGTTTTATATTACTTGCCAAGCAAACTGACAGTTGCTTGCTATTTCGGGGAACCATCCTGCAATTGTGCCCACCTGTTGTAGCACGCTATTTTTAAAGTCAGGCCCAACAGCAGTGCTACACTGTGATATGGCAAAACTTCTCAGCATGACGCTCTGCTCCCTCACCCCCAGCCTGCAGAGGTGCAGAAACCCTGCTATGGAAATCATGCGGGATCAAGGATTTTTCTAACTTGGTTCTACTTATTAACGCTGAAGGGACGTGAGGGTTTTCCTCTTCCTTACATCTCCTGGAGCAGCTTCCCTTTCGTCTTTGCTCCCCAGGCCACTGTCCCCCTCCCTCTGACGTTATCCTCTGCCACTTCTGGTGCTGTGGGAGTCAGCCGGCAGCTGCTCCGCTGGGCTCCCTCCAGCCGGGCCCATCAAAGCTCTTTCATCTGGCCAGAAAAAGTGCAAAGGTTCTCCTGCTGATCCCCTTCTCCCAGGTGCTGGGTGGGAAAGGCAGGAGCCACCAAGCAAGCCCTGGGACCCCAAAAAGCCCAGCCAGGCAAGCTCATGGTCCCAAAGGGACTTGCCACTTACTCCCAACTTTTTTCTCCTGTCTCCAACTGTGATCTGGACAGACTTGCAGCACCTGCCAACTGATGGTCCCAGGAGCTGCATTTGCAGCCTGCCACTTGCCGAAGGCAGCATCAGCAATCCACCGCTACAGGCTGCATCGATTCTGAAGTGCAGGAGGAGTACATCGTGACGGCTTTTTAAAGATCCTTTTCTCAGTTTACACTGTTTAGAAACAGTCTGGGAATATTCATTTTGCATGTAGCAATCCTAGGCTGGTTGAGTACAGGGGAACGAGATGGGTTGTAAAGCACCTAGAGAGAGCGAGCTCACAAGCATGACCAGACCAATCAAATGTTTCTGTGATTTCAAATAGCATTTAAAATCTCCTTTAAATAGGCCTTATTTTTCTTTCACTGAGGACCAGAGCTGCAATACTGTACAGGGGAGCATTCAAGAAGCCTTTATTTCCAGGACCATATGAGTCTAAACCTGCCTTATCCAGGATTTCCACTATTTCAAGTTTCTTTCTGCACTCCTGGTGCCTACAGTAGGTGTGCAGCCTTATGGAGACTCAGAGCAAACAGCAGAGGAGATCAAAGACAAATATGAAAACAATCAGGTCAAAGTCATAAGCAAGGAGTCCAGACTGGGAGCAAAAACAGCACGACACACCTACCACTCTCCTCAGAGCCTGGGTACCCGGCCTGTTCTTGTGGCAGAAAAGCAGCTGTACATTTAGGTAAAATGTTTCTTGCCAAAAACAAGCTTGCTGAAGCAGACATCCACTTTAAATTCATGGTTATAATGGAAAGGAACATCACAGTCTTCAGGCAGAATTCAAAATTCAACCATTCTGACAGTGTATTTGTCTGCCTCACGAAAAAGCAACCACTGCTCATCCCCCAGTTTGGGTGGAATATGGGCACCATCAGCTTCATAAAGCCCCTTGATGTAGAGCAGCCAGCTCTCCAAAAAAGAGAAACTTAACAGAGGAAAATCATCCAGCCTTTTTTATATATGCTTTATTGATAATTGCAAATAAACTGAATCAGGGTAGTTATTTTCTGCCTCCAAGTGGCTGGGCTAGTGGGCTGATCCATGCAACTAGAATATTTCAGAGAACAGATCTGCTGCTTCTGGACTGACCAGTTTTAGTACCCCCTGGCACTGCATGCTTCAAGCACTGCGAGGCATCAGTAAGCACCTCCAGAAATGAATATCGAAAAGTTAACAACTGCATTTCCCAAGGCAGGTTTAAGCTCACTGAGATCAATGAAGAACAGGTTTCTCCCAAGTCTGACCCCTGAGGAGGTATCAGCAGATTCTGGATGCTCTCAGGAGACAGTATTCAGTTTCTGGGCAGATGGGTAGCCATTTATGTAAACACTGCACCTTTAACCACTTCCACACATGAGGAATAAAAGAGAAGTTAATTGCTTTTTTGCCTCCTTTGTAACATATTATACACTCAAATCCTATTTGATCTAGCAGGCTGATGAGCAAGGACGCTTAGCAGAGGAAAACTAACACAATTTTGCATCAGATGGAACTGAGAGCTAGTGTTCACTAGTACTTTAAGAAAATTAAATCTGCCTGCCTTCCTTCCTTCCCTATAGCTAAGGTGAAAGAACTGAACCTCCTCCCCTAAAGCCACATTAAAGGTGTGACTTACTATTATTTTTTTAATAGTAGTGCTAATTTAAGCATCTCTGCATCCTCCTTGCTCCCTATCCCATTCCTTTTGTTTTGAGCAAATGGGATCCAGGCTTAAAAAAAGCCCTAATTTCCCCTAAATTCTGGATGACGTCTTTCACCTGATCCCATCAGCAAAACTGAGGATAGAGGCAAGCGACAGAGGCTGTATCTCCGCAGAAACCAAAGGAATAAAAGAAGGGAAAGAAGTATCTCAGGGCTACTTCCAAATGTCATTTCATGCATTCTCTGGCAAAACCTGAGAGGTCATTTGTGACATTTTCAGAGAGTGATGAGGAACATTGTGTTCACTTTTCCTCACAACGTCTACTTATGCTCTACAACTAATTATTTCTCAAGTCCTGATCATGCTTAAAGGATGGTTCTCAACCAAGTATGAGCCTCATTTCCAGATATCTCTAAACCAAAAAATAAAACTGAGGAGGAAAAGCAGATTCAGCCAAGTGAGCACACCCGTTCAGCTGAGCGTGCCAGTTTTTAAAAGGCATCAAATTCAGATCCTGCCCTCCTCAATTAAAAGCTTTGCTTTGCCTTGCCAAGGGAGAAATTTGTCAGCCAGTAACTACCCTGCACCAGAAGTAATTCTGCACACAACAGACGTACGGAACAGCAGCAGTGAGCTACTGTAACACATCTCAAGGAGATATTTCTTCCTGGCAGTTGAGTACAAGGTTGTATTCCCACCCCCAGTAACAAAGCAGCCTCTACTTTCTCCTCTTATTTCCCACCACTCCCTCCCATATGTCATCCACAGGGCTGTGTTGGTACAGATGTTCCCACAGCCATGCTGTGTGCCCCGGTGCTGCTCTGATCAGCCTGGAAGATAACACAGCAGGGAAGGGAAAAAGTGACTGTGATCTGGTTCAGCATGAGGCCACGCAAACTGCTGTGCTGGCACAACACAGCAAGCAAGAGATGTTTATGCACCCTGCCACAGATCAGACCACATGTCCATCACCTGGGGGGCAGCTTGCTGATACCAGGGTGATGAAGTGTCACACCGTCATGGGAAGGTCACCCTTCCTCGCCTCCACCCCATGCCCCCATGCTGCCTTGCCCACATCTGACACTGCAGCGAGCGAACTGAGGGCACCAGGCTTGCAAAGCTAACCATGCCAAAAAGTAGTTTTCTGTCTGTTCAGCCTCCTCTATCGACTCACTGCAGGATCAGATGGGCACCCGTGCCTGTGTAGAGCCTCTTGGTCAGGTCACGGATGAGTATGGTGCCACCACGTCACACCCACGCGCTTGCCAGACGGCATGCTCCCCTCCTTGCACAGAGGCAACAGCACAGCCCACGCTCGGAGACACCTGGGAGGATCCCTGCTGGAGACTGCCGACAGCTTTCCACCTCCTCGGAACTGTTGACAACCAGTTTCTATCTAGACTAGCTAACAGAAAAATCTCTTGCTTGGATTCAGGTGTAGCTTTGTAGCTGGCAGACACACCACGGTATGCTAATTCTCCTGTTTTCCCAGCTTATCTTCTCAAACTAAACAGCAAGGATGGAATAAGGCATCAAGGTAGAAAATCCATGCAACCCTCTGGCACCATGAAAACCAAGACACACCCATAGCACTGATTTCCCAGCATAAAGTATTACCTGATTTTACATATTTGATGATTTACCGCTAATTCTTTCCTCAAAACATATACAACACTAAAACAAATCACATAACCACCAGCAGAAGAGTGAACGTATAGATGCCATCCCATACACGCACCACACACTTCAGCTCTCCAGTAACTGGATCTGCACAAAGCAGTGAAATTGAGACCGCGCTGTCAAGCAGAGACAGAATTTCACAATGCACCTTGCACACAAAACGTGCATCATACACAATCTGAGCTTCCAATTTTGTTTTATCAAGAGAATTGCATTTCTAATCTTCCTGGCTGCGATGACAGCCTTGAAAACACAGGCCTTGATATCTGCTTGAGTCCATAGACTATTGGAAACAGTGACTGACGCGTAAATTCCCACAACCCATTAATCTCGAAGTGCAAGCACTTATGCAGCAATAATAATGTTTTAATGTCCTGGCAAAATTAGGAAAAAATGGTTAGCAGAATTTGGGAGTGACCGTCAGGAAATGAAGATAAAGACAATGCTTGGAGGACAGCAGGGACAAGGAAGGGACAGGAAAAAAAGAAGTCATACGTTATGAAGCACAGCTCTCCAAGCCGAACGGGAGTTCAGCTACCACCTGTTTCCAAAGGCCACATTTTCCCACTCATCCCCATGCAACATCCCTCAAAACAACAGCAGATCTGTGGCTGACTAAATATAAAATCCTCCTCCTTTACATACCCAGCCAGAGACCTCAGTAAAACCACAGTGGGCTTCAACCCCACTCTCGCACTTTGGCAAGCTGTTAAAGGGTTCAGGACCCAACTTCAGCACGCATATAACATCGTACCTCCAGACCCTGTTTTAACAGAGCACCTCAGCAGAAGCGAGCACTAGCTCCCGGTCAGCAGCTACCTCCACAACATTTTAATGGGTTAGAGCAGCACATTGAGCTTGCAAAAGACTGAATACTTCCATCAGCTCTATCAAACTGACTACAGCCCTAATATTTACAAGAAAACTGCCCAGTTGCCTGTTAGACAATTGACCAATAATATTTAGTTTTTCCTGAATAAGGGTACTCTCTGGGCAAAAAGGGAAGCATTTTATTTCTACCATCTCCAGCTGAAGTTACTGGTTTGGGGTTTTTTCCAGCAAAATGTCTGTAGCTACATGAATGTAGAGAATTTTGTCTTATCCAAAAACAATTACAGAGCAATCTAGAATTCAGGCTTACAATTAATTACTTCTTGCTCTGTTTCCCAAATACAAAATTCATAAGATTACTTAACACCCAAACCCCAGCTTTCCAACTACTTAGCAGCACTCATCTGAAATGTACATTTTAGTTAAGACACTTCTTGAAAGTTCTGTTCCATTTTTATCTTGCATATCTCATTGAAGTGACAGGACATTTACAAATACCTATTTTTAAATGTGGTATAAATCGTCCAAATGAGAACATTCAAACTCAGTAATTGTTTCCAAGACTAAAGCAAAATGAGTTGGAACATGCCATTTGACTTTACAGTAAGAGCCCAACTGTTGCTCAATCTGATAGAAACAGATGTCTTTCAGGAATCTTAATTTTCAGTATTTTTGAATGCTGAATGCAAGCAACTAGCACAGACATATGCAGACCACTAGCAGTACAAGGACAGGACTATTTTACTATCCCACTTGCTTAACATGGAATTGTTAAAAATTTTAACTTTTTTTTTTATTTTAAATTTTTTTTAGTAACTGTTTTTCCAGTGCAGAGTTCCTTTGTTCAAGCTTCTGCTGCATAAATACATACATGGGTACTACCTCTGCCATCCACATGATTTCCAGGTTAATACTAACACACCAAAGGGAAATATTTGACACCTGGATATGCACTATATGTTGCAGATACAAGACAAATGCAATTTCCACCCACAGAAAAGCAATCTTGCAACAAACTTATTTCCATCTAAGCTGTCCATGCCACTCTGCAGAGACAGAGTTTATGAAATGCCTAACACTGATGGACTTCCCAAATTTAAATCAGGGAAATTCACCCACACCTGCAGTGCATTTCTGCAGATGTCCCTGTACAACCTCTCAAGTAGCTGGAGATCAGTGTAGACACATTCAAGCATATTTCATCTTAGACCCTGGAAGTATGCCCTGATAATAAAATTGCTTAAGTAAAATTAAGTACAGGTTTATCAAAAAGAGGTTTGGCCTTTGAAGAGGAGACAGAGAGACTGGGTTGCACCTTAAAAAAGAAGTGGGGAAGGGGTAACAGGTAAGCAAACTGCGTTTACAGAACAGCTGACAGGAAAACTTCACATACAACCAAACACTGCTGTCAAAGCTTTAAATTGTGGGGGTTATATTCTGCTGCCTAAAATTAGTGTCTTTTAAAAAGGCCAAAATTGTGGGAGATTCTAAAGACAATATTATCTTCTAGGGGATGAAGAAACAATAGTGATAGAAGTGAAATAACAATTTGCAAATAAGAATAATAATAATAGCACTACCACAATATGTCAGAATGGTTTTCATGCACAGACTGCAATAATCCTTTACATTAGCTTGGAATGCTTCATGCAGATTCACCGATCTGCTCAATTAAGTAAAAAACAAATTAATTGAAGGACAGTGGTCACTGACAAAACCAGGTGATACTAAACCCAGCAGCCTGAGGCATATAATAAGACTATGCCTCTGTATAGTGATAAAACATTTACACAAATGAAGCATTCACCATGTGAAAAGAGAACTGCTAATTAATGCTTACATCCAGATAAATTGCAGAGGAAGAATCTGACTTGTGCACACAGCCACTTTTGCTTATTTAAGCTGATGAATCACATGATTAAGTGCCATACATTGCATTGTTCAGATAAGGTGTAAAGGTACAAACAAGGAAGAACCTACCAGGACTCTCTACCCGCTTGTAGTGGTAGGGATTGATGCAAACCTCCTTCTGCTTTGAACCAAAGGGAAACTCGCAGCATTCCAGTGGTTTCAGTTCATGATGGCTCTGCAGGTCCGGCCAGCGCCACACTCTACAGTAAATTACATGCGGTAGCCCTTTCCGGTGCGAAACCTGAAGCCGGCCATCCAAGGAACGAGGAATTGTGACACAGTTGCTGGGCTGACCAGGACAGCTTAATGCTTTTTCCAGCTCCTCCATAGCACCTTTTTTCTTCTTCAGTTTTTTCACTAAAGCATCAACAGCTTTCTCTGCCCATTTTTCTTCTTCATCCCCCTGCTTCCATCCCAACAGCCTCTTCACTGCTGGACTGGTGAAGGAGAATAAACTTGTCACATTCATCGTGACCCCACTGTGGTGATACCACAGAACCAAGCAGGAGAGACTGTCCTGTTCTTCCACCACCACCACCAGGGTATAGCAGATCGTTTCAGTAGTCAAAAGCAGCCTGTCACAAATAATTCTTGTCCTTTCTTCTTTTCACTCTTCCAGTCCCAGAAAGGCAGCACTGACATCCCCCCTTGACGGATGTGACCTTCTCATTATTCTAAATCCTTCTGCCCGAGAACCTGCAGGAGAATATCAGATGGAGAGAAAAAAAAGGATTTTACCTTTTAAATTAACATACAGCAGTTAAAAACACAGCCCCACCCCACAAGAGTGGTGTGAGCAAAAACCAACCAACAACATAAAAACCCAACAATAAAGTGTTGATGCCTCCACAACTGGACTCAAGGCACATCTGATGAGGACTTTTAAGCAGCAAGGCCTGTTGCTGAACCCTGGATATCCCCCTCCCCAAAAACAGCCCTGAATAAATGAGGTGATCACCCTGGAAAATGACGACGAGGCATAAACAAAACTAAAGGAGGTTTGGGAGGGGAGGTTAGTGGGAGGAGAGGGCAGGGGGTAGAGGTAGGTGGTGGGACAATCCCCATCAGCTCAGTTCCCTCACCCAATTTGCCATGCAGCAAGGGGGACAGCAATTGCATTTGCCAGCTTCAAACAATACTTTTGCTCGGTGCCCAACCACGGCCTCAGTTAGTACCACAAGAAGCTTGATAGAAAAAGCCAAAACACAAAAAGACATGGCTGTATTCCCACACATACCCCACAAAAGGGCAAAAATGTAGTTCACATTAAATCTAGCCTAAAACAGTCGCTTAGATTTCATCTTTCACCATTAAGTGTGAAAGGCGCTCCCCTCTACCTATCAGCTGTTGCAGCCTTAACCCGCAAAATGTCCCAAGGAACCACTGTTGGAAGTAAGATGCCCCAACAGCATTGTGCTACCCAGCCCTCTCCAAACTGCCAGTGATGCAGCTCAAAAATCACTGCACTAGACTTGTGCATACCATGATCTGAAACAAAACCAGTTCAGCTTCAAACCAAAAAAGAAGAAAGGAAACTAGAAACGTCCTTCCCCTCACTCATCTCACATGCAGAAAAAAAACCACCTCCCCACCCCACCAAAAAGCCCTCACAGCTCATAAGCAAACTATGAGGGAAAGATATAATGAACTTACTTTACCAATTAGATGCTGACTCTTTCCGTTCCAATGCCTGCCTGATGCAGTCAAGGACACATGAAGGAGTGGAAAGGAGGAGGAAGTCCTGATAAGAGAATTTTACATGGCACAGTGGTCCTCAAGTTGAGAAACACAGAACAGAGACAAAGCAATGGGTGAAGAAGGGGAGAAGCCCCTGCTGTGAGCAGCAAGTTTCGTACTTGCCCAGGCTGGGAGCAGGCAAAGGGCTCTGCTGGGGGAAGCAGGAGAGATCCTGCAATGGCAGGGAGAGGAAAATGAGACAAAGAGCAGTAAACCACTAGTTTTCAAACATAGCATGAAGACAGACAGGAAACGTATCCTGGACTGGATACCAACAGGTTGCAGAGGAAGGGGAAAAGGATATGAATGTTTTTGCTGCCATCAGAAAGACACCAGAAAACTCAACCAACCAGCAACCTATACACACATAGAAGGTCAGCACACCCACGTCAAATTGTAAATGCTATGCCACACTTACCCTCCTGACCATCACACATGCATTGTAATGGTCTCATGGTATACCACTATACTTGAAGTACTTGAGCTTGATTCAAATTAATCTGTCACTAAAACAAGTATCTAATTGCAAAGGTTCAGTTTTATTAGGTTGAATGCATATACTACATTTATGTGAATAATGATTATGGACTAAGACACAGACCATGTCTACCTGCACTTCAGACTGGTACTTCCCATTCCTTTTATGCTAAGAATTGTATTTGAAATAATAGTGTCAATGCAATGGAAGATTTACGTCAGCCTGGGGCAAATTTAAGAATTTGTTTTGTTACCTGGGCATGTGCTATACCGTTAAATGAACTGAAACTCTGTTACTTTTACTGACTGCACCCCAGGTATACTTTATCCTCACACGCACTGTGAAGGTCTCTATTAAAATGTTGTCCTAATTTAAGGACTGTATTACCAGAACCACAGTACTTGTGCTTCAAATGTGTTGGCAAGTAACAGAGTTATTCTCAACTCGCATATAGTCTGTATCTCAATCCATATTCTAAATAACATTTTTCTGTATCTTTCAAACAAAAGATACAAGTTCCACACACAAAAGTTACAAGTTTCAGTGCTACATCACCAAGTAATCAAGTCAAGCTTTCTACTTCACATCCATTGATATCAAACAAAAAATATTTAAAAGACTAACTAAAAGTTCTAACAAAACAGAAAGTACAAATTCTAAATCATGATCTAAACTTCTTTCAACATTGATAATGAATGCAGACATGGTTCTACCTAGGCCTGACCCACCAAGCTACTTTACAAGTAAGTGGCCAACCTACTTGCTGCAAAAAAGAAATTTTTAAAAGTCTCATCTATTAAGACTGTATGTTTATATCAGTGCCTGAAAATATAACCCTAACATGAGCTAGTACATAAGCTCTGCAAAGACTAAGACAATGCTCAGATCCAGCCCCAAGTAGTCAGACCACAAAAACAGATTTTCCAGAGTTTTTAGATCAAACCCTGCAACACACACACCCCACTCCCAAAGCCATATACCCCAAAACATATTTCACCATCACAATCAAAGGTATTATCTGAACAGCTGGCATCTCTGTAGCAACAACTGTGGCAAGAAATACACTGGGAGCGGGAGTAGCATTAGATACAGTACTCAGCTTGGAAGTAATGTAGCTCAGCAAGACCTAGCCAGCCATCAGCCGCCAGCCCAGCGACTCCTGCTGAAGTCCTGCCTGCCTGAACAGAGGCTAAGCACACTGCCAGCCCTGAACAAGGCACAAGATCAAGGGGGAGAAAACCCATGGGCTGCTATATACTACTGACACCGAACTCCAACACCTATATTAACCTAAAAAAAAAAAAAGAGGCAGCGTAGGTGGAGTTCTTCATTTCCAAGAAGAGAGTGCATTCGCATTGCTGAGCGCTTGCCAGTACATTCCGTTTCCCTTTCTGCCACTCTTGATTTTTGCAGTGCATCATTTCCTGTATTACTTTTGCACAAAGTGGTCTTATCAGCTGGAAGTGCAAAATAAAGATTAAACCACGAGTCAGCAGATTACACAGTCTGCGTCCTTCTTCCCCAAATACACATGCCCTTCTGGGAAAGTAGCAGCTAGTATTTCCAATAGCTGACTGACCACCAGCCCTTGAAGGGTATATTTATTCACGAGGTACGGGTAAAACAGAAGCCCAGGCCAAACAACAGGACACTTTCCAAAAGGCAGCCTGGAATCAATTTAAAGGAAATTGAGTTGTTACCCACTTATCAGCCACTCTTTACACATCAAAACCCATGCACTTTTTATTATGCATTCTGTCTGCCGATGGATGAGTTGGAATCGACAAAATTCTTTTAAATTCCAGTGCTACTTTATTTGTCTTCTTTCACTGCTGCTGTCTTTTGTGTAATCTTTGGACTAACATTCAAACCTGCATGTAGCTTGTGAGAAGCCTATTAAAAAAAGTGAGCATTATATATATAGCTGTTTAGCCACCTTTCTATTTAAACACATGTATTTAGGAATTGAACACCTAAGAGTGAAGTTCTATTTTTCTAGCCCTCAAATAAGAGATAGTTACCCTGCCAGCAACAGTAAGCAGACAGTAAAATAGTCAATGAGACTATTTTCAAATTCCCACAGGAGATGCCATAGGAAACTGTTCCACTTTGCATAAATGACTGATTTTGGTGGGCGGAGAAAGGGTTAAGACAATTAGATGATCCTCTCCCCAAAGAAAAATGAAACAACTCCTAGCCCAAGTTTCAGGCAAAAAAGAAGTGGCTCTAACTCTTCTACTAATTTCATTATTTGTATTACAGGCTCAGTGATGCAGGCAAAAATGATCCCATTAAATATTTTTAATATATGCTCAGCACAGTTAGACATAAAAAGGGGCAGGAACCACAGTGAAGAGAATCTACATAATTGTTAATGGAGAAAACTGTCTAGTCTTTGACTATATTTTAAAAATCCAATTTACATTATTTTACACAACATACCTCCTCCCAGCGTCCATTACTTATTGACAATACCAAGAAATAAAAGCAGAGAGATCTTAATTTGCTTCTTTAAAAATATGTAGTAATTTACCTTCTCTGAAAGACACATCTTTTCACCAACTCATGTGCTCAGTACAATATTTAGACCTTTTTTTAAAAAAAAGAAAAAAGATCAGATTTTGGCATAGAAGCCAGGGAGCTGTCACTCTACTCCTGCAAGAACTACTTCCATGCAGTCTAAGCAGCTGTAATGCTAGAATGTGTTACAACAGATTGCACGCTAACTTCCTCTGGCTCCCTATTCTTGGAGCAAGCAGCAGAAAGTTTCGATTTCTTTCTTTACACGGTGTCACTCATAAAGCAAAAAGTCCAGAGTCTTCTGCTGAAATACTCTGTTGTTAATCAGAGAGTTCTTTCTTTGCACCTTCTTATGGTAGAAGATCAGGTATTGCTCATCTTGGAAAGACGCACGGAAACCTGGTAGAAGCCTCAGTGACATTACAATACACATGCAAAAAGAAAGCAAGTTTCATTTCAGGGTGCTGTAAAACTCATTAGAATGAGTTTATACAGAACCTGACTTGGCTTCTCTTGTGTTTCAGACAAGGACAAGGAAAAAAAAACTAACTCTTTCGTATGTCTTCCTGGCACTGTAGAAAGAAATTAAAACAAACTTCAACCACTTAAAAATGCAATCATGTTAACTTCTGCTACATATCATATTGATATAGGTATCAATATGTGATACATACATACCTGTATCAAGCGTTCGAGGAAGGAGAGAGCACACTGGTGCTGAAAGTACTTCAACATACTTAGCAGGAACAGGTAGCTTTTTTCCTAACACTGCATTAGACTCCCTAATTTAGGCCCAGCAAGGGCAAGGAGGATACTTCCAGCCTATTCTGTCTTGGATCCTGAGAGACAGATCATAGCACCTGGCCTGAGAAACCTCCTCTGGGACCACTGCTCATACTATTTGGCTGAGGGATCACCCTTCCAGGAAATCCTCCCGTATGTCATTGTTCAGCCCACAGAGAAAATCCTTTTAGATGCCTGCATGCACCCTTTACTTCAGCAGATGGTAGGAGAGCAAGAGTGTCACAGAAAAAGCAGGTGCTGACTGCACCCCAGGTAACTGTTAACAGCAGCCTGTGCACTTTCTTGTAAGAAACATCTAGCTGTTCTCAACAGGGCAGTAATGTGCACTTTTAGAAGAAGGACTTGCACAACTTCTAACTTCTTTGATAAGCCAAATCAAATCCACGAGTTCGGAGTTGAGAAACAATGGTAAATTTCTAGTTTGCACTGCTGACCTCCTGCATTCAGATGCATGTGAGACTTCACGAAGTCACAAACTGCCAGCTCTTCCTTTAATGCCTGCTGGTCTCCTCACCGTGCTCATACGACTTGCCGAGACTACACAAAAAAATAACACAAAGTTTGCCAAGTTACTTGGTCAGGAAGGTGGAAAAGCCTGGTGCACACCAGGGCTAGTACAATTAGGACACATCAAAATGTACACCCAGGTGTGGACAAATCCCTTCTGGTGTCAGCGAGCAGTTGGACTGAATCAGATGCATTATCAAAGACTGTCTCTACAACCGCAACTTAATATTTTAAATGAAGTCAGGAAGGAACTGTAATTTGATGATTCAGTCAAAACCCTGGCACAGATGGGATTACAAAACTTTGAACTTCACTAAAATAACCTATAAGATGAATACAGTGCTGTGAACCACAAAACTTGTCAGGATGTTCATGAGGTTTTTTTTCCTAAAGGCCATGAAGGGAGAGACTCCTCATTTTTCACACTCTCTCAAAGCTGAAGGTGTCAAAGAAATCCTCAAATTAAGACAAAGCATTCAATAGAAAAAATTATCCAAACAAGCATTCATCAAGAAACAGAATGAATCACCAGCCATCACAGTGTGTATTTCATCATGGATCCTTGGGGCAGGTTTATACACTTCACTTGTACTGTGGAGTATTTAAACTCCACACGTTGTCCCACCAGGTACCAGCAGCGCTCAGGGGTACAGAAGTGGGCAAGCAGCTCAATCAGCATCATTAGACGACACAGGCCAAGTGCTAAAAAATGCAGAACAACCTTTGGAGCGCTGGCTACAGCTTTGTGAATACGGGATATTCACAAAGATGCCATGACTAGTCTAGCTACTAAAGTAAGCTGGAAGTCTTCTTCTAGAAGGTCAAAAAGCTGGGGAAAAGAGGGGGGCTGGGGGGATCCCTTTCATCATAAAACTCCTGTATAACTCCCTTTTTCCACAAAGGCCATTCCCTTTCCTGACTTTTTCAACTGTCTTTAGAAAACAGGTGTTGTTTACAACAATAACAAATACACATCTGTGTGGGTGTGTTAATACACACAAAGGCAGGATAACTGAAACCTCTTCCTATATTTAGATCTGTCTGGTCAGCTCTAATTGCATAATTTAATCAAAACCCTCTCTAACGGAAACACATCCATATTCATCACAGGCATCAAAGGAAACATCTTTACAAACTATATCCTTTTACAAACCAACACATGGTCCCACGCCACTTGTCCAATTGTTGAATTCCTCCTTTGGGAAGGGCATGGAATTTTATTTCTTTTTATCAGCTGAAAAAAGCATTTCCCTCCAATTCATCAGCACCAGGAGGGAGGAACTTCCTTCACAGGTGACATGGGGAAAATTTACTGACATGTCACTTTCAGGGATTTTTTTTTTTTTTCTCAAAGTAGTTAAAACATATATTTGCAGCATAAAGGGAAAACCTTGAAAACAAAACAAATGCCCATCACCACTCAGGCATCAAAATTCTTGAGTAAAGCTCATAAAATGCAAGATGTGTTTTATGTTCACAAAACAGTACAGCCTAGCACAGACTGCATGGATTTGGAAAGGGGTTTGTCAGCCCCAGCCAGAGTAGTGCTACAATGGGGTATTTTTAAGGAGGGAACCCCACCAAATGCACTCCAGTTATGTTCAGCTTATGGAAGCCACTGCTCCTACAAGTGATTCATTTTACCAGGAGCATGCACCAATGCAGTTACATCAGCTGCATTAAACCACTTCTAAAGATTGTGACCCAGACCTCATTTATCAGAGATTAAGTAAAGATGCTAAATTACAGCTCAATATCCCCAGCTTTAAAGCAGAATGTTTCACCAAAGCAAGAGACAACAAAAACTGAGACGGAAAAATTACTTATTCACTAATAAAAGTGTAATTAGGTCAAGCCTCAGCAAAGCAGAATAAACTGATGAAAATTAAACCAAATAAGGAATGTAATTAAAATAGATAATTAAACCTTTTCACAGATTAGCCACCCCATTTATACACTTGAAATAAGAATAGCCTCTTCAGTTTGCCAATATTGAAGACAATTCAACGCATTTCATGAGATGCACGCTTTACTTTTTAAAAGGATTCCTCTAGCTTTCCTCTTTTTTGTCTTATTTGCAAAAACTAAGGAGGTATTTTTTGCCTTTAAATGACCTTTAATACACTGTAACTTCATCATGTCTTTAAAATGTCAAAAGGCAGAGCAAAAGATCTACGTAAAATTTCATGATGTGTCCTGCAATTCGCAACTACCATTCTGGACAGAGAAAGTGTTTGAAGGTGATACAGCTTTCCAAGTCAAGTTTATACAACCCAGAAACAAACAGCAAGATTTGCCAGATTTCCACCCTCTAATGAAATATTGTTTAATTACAGCATGCCATTAGTGGCCTTCTGAAAACCGGGACTGGAGTTCAGATGACACAAAACCCAGTCTGCTCCTGGTCCCCAGGACAGTGAGCAGCAGCTGCACAACCACATTGCAGCAGATACTCCCTGGCAGTATCTTGGTATTTGGCAAGCCACCTCAACCCAGAAGACCCTTTACAAATGGAAGGAGCCATGATCACAGTGTGTAGAGATGCCCCTTCAGCTTACACACAAGAAAGTGAGAGTCTCTAAAGACTACAACTCACAGGCAAATACAAATTTACAGGGATCCTCCTGAGATCAGGCCAAGGAAACTTCAGGTTCCCGTTTAAAATACACCAGTAAACACAGATCTAGGTTGATCAAGGTCTTTATGGGCATGTGAGGTACTGAGCTTGCCTACACTAAAAACATGAACTGCCTTCAACTACATCCCAATGTAATCCTAGAACAGGGTACAGTTTACTAGGCAGGCACACTTGGAATAAGACAGGTATCGCACGTTACTGTGGTTGGAGGCCAATAACCTTCTAGATGACAGTCGGTTCACCAAAGTCTAAAAGCTTCATTCTCAGGAGTGTTTTAACTCAAAGAAGTCTACTGACTGCAACTGAATTGGCTATCAGTGCAATTTTTTTCTACTATACCTAAGCATGTAAAACCTTGTTGGCAGAAGGAGTACTGTCACAGAACACAGTGGGCTGCTGCTCAGGAGATATGAGTTAGCAGCTTCTCCTGTTAACAAGTGGAGAATAAAATTCTTGAAGGCTACTGATTGAGAGACAGTTATTAGACAAAGAAAGTCGGAGGGGTGACCACCGGCACAAAACATTTGCTGGCAGGACAGCACCAAGACAGCTCTGTGAGAGCAGATGCCATTACCCCAAGCAACACTTCCACACCATGGAGAAGGAGGGCAGCAAGTCACTCAGCCAGAGGCAGCTTGCCTTGAGCAAGAAGCAATGACCACTGCAGCGAGGGGCCAGCAGGCAAAGGCACTGGGGCTGAAATCAGGGCATGTGCCAGTGCTACCACACTCACCACAGCCAACAAAAGTGCCTCCGAAGTACTGCTGACAGGGATGGCCGAGCACAGACCCAGAAATTGCAGACACAACTTCTGCCTTCTAAAAGCACAAAATGAGGGCACCCCCACATGTGAGGGTTCCGAGATAAAAAAAAACTGCAGGATGAGGGAGAAGAAGCCGTCGCAGCACTACGCCAGGACATCTGCAGAATCTCACGTCAAACTGTTTTCTCATATTCCTGAGATCAAGGTTTTGGAGGGGTTTGTATAAAGGCTTCAACCCACAGATAGGAACTGATAGGTCACACAGTGCTTGGCAGCCGCATAGTTCAAAAGGAAGTGGGAGATATCCTCCTACATTGCTTACTGGGAATACGGAAGTTTTACAACACGAGAAAATGGCTGCAATCTATCTATCTGATCCCCTGGTTATCTGTAAGCTTTTTATGATTTTTGGAAGAGGAATCAAGCCACATAAAGAATTGCTCAGTACCCTCTCCTTATCTGCAAGATTTTTTTATTAACAGAGCCTATATGATTCTGCATATGGAATTACGGCAACTTATTATTCATTGCACCATAATTTTCCAAGACCAGTTCAAAGCTTCAAAACTCAGGTTTTGCAAAGTTGCAGTACTGTAATCTTACAGCTGAGACACTACAACACAGTATTTCCCAAACACCACATCCTTTGCAGGGTCAGCAGCAGGCTAGCTGAAACAGCCATTATGATTCCCAAATTTTCCACTGCTCCCTGCTACAGAACAGTCATAGCCGTCCCAGTACAGAGCGCAGGACTCCAAGCCCCAAACACATCGCAAAGTGAGACTGCAAGGATGAACTTCCAGGACTTGCAGCTTTACAAGGCAACTTACTTCTAGGCTGAAAGCTAGTGCACAAAAAGAGCACACTAAGATTTCAGACTCCTTGTTTTTAAGCTGACAATCTAGATGCCTTTAATTCTGAAATCAGTACTCCCCATTTCCTAAGATAACAAGCCTTCAGGCTCAAACAACCCTGACTGGTGGCCAGCCTGGAAGACTGAGAGCCCTGGTGCCCCAAGCCAGGGGAGGCAAGAAGCTAGACAAAGGTGTGATGGAAACCTGCCTATATTCAGAAACACAAGACTTCAGCCACAGCATCCTGCCACCAGCACTCCCAGTTCTCAACTGCTCCCAGCTCACAAACCACAGGAGATGCACCAGGTCTGACCACAAGCAAGAGTCATAGCGGATAAACTAATGGGGACAAGGGCAAAGGGAACAAGTTTTCCAGCAAACTGTAGTAAATAGCCTTGGAGTGTTTATGCCAGTTATGTTAGGTGACGTTTTCTGCACAAAACAAAATTTCAAAGAAGCCTGTAGCCAAGCCAGAGGAAAGAAAAAAAATTCACAGTTGGGTTCCCAAGGGTCTGGATAGTTCCTTGGCACAGCAGAAGCTATAAGGGAATTCAGCAAAAACCTCGCCCTGGCACTGCCACTAGGGAAAATACCTAAAGTTTGTATTTTAAATTTGTAGATAGTTTAATTCCTTGAAGTTAAGAAATACATAGCAAAGATGCAATGTTTGAAGATGTTAAATAGCCAGCAGTAACAAGAAAAAGTGAGGGTTTTTAAACACACTTACCCTATACCGTTAAAACAAGTGCTTTCTAAATTTCTTTTGAGAAAAGTGGACTGAAAGCCAAAAATTTCAGAGTGACTTACGCAGTGGTGCAGAACCCAGGAAAGCTACAAGCAGTGCACTGACTTACAGCACGTACCATCTTCACGTGCCCTAATTGTCTTCACTGGCAGCGGTTTCTGGTAACACCAGCCTGCTTTCAAAGAAGGACTTTTAATGGATTTAATATTTAGCTTTTCTCTAGTTTCTTGGTAATGCTGCTAACAGTACCTGGTCTGCCAGCTGCTTCAAGTTACTTAATCCTCTACAGAGGACAAGAAAGTTTCTCCTACTAAGAAGTTAAACTTGGAGGACACTCTTTTCCCATGCGGAAAAACATTTGTCCTGTCTCACACAACACATGCACTAGCTGTGCTCTGCTCATATGGCTGCATTAAACTAGAAAAACATTTCTAACACAGCTTGCAGTTTACACCAGCAAAACAGCACTTGACCAGAAAATCTTGTTTAAGTGTTCCTCCTCATCAGTCCTCCCTCATAAAATACACTGTATCATTAATCACTGTGGTTTTGCTGCCAATGTAACTACACTGGGGCTCTGTGACTGACGTAACTGTTGGCAGTCTAATCTCACCTTGCTAACAACGAACGTAAGTATCTGGGAAAAACCCCTGTAAATTAGACCTTTCCTTGGCAAGCATACTAAGGAAGTCTTCATCTGGGAGTACTATACGAGTACTACAGTACTTGTTCATAACTGGCTGCCTCGGGCCAGCAAGGTCACAGGTCCACGAGCAGATGAGCAGCTCTAACAGCTTGCTCCCACCCAAAGAGAAAAGGTTTCCCTTTATTCCCTTGTGCCAGCTTTGGTACTACAACACAACTTCCCCCCTGCTTATACCCTGTCAGACAATTCACCTTCTTCACCTGGCAGAAACATCAACAAAAATGTTCTGCAGGACAGCTGGATCAGCTTAGAGCAGGATAAGCACCAAAGTCACCCAGCCAGTACACGCTAAGAAATGTGTGGCTGGGGAAGAGGAGACCAAGTGTTAAAGAGTTCTCTCCATCTTGTGGAGCTGCCACCCCCCTAATTTTAAACGATATCCAGGACAAAGATTAGCTCACACCAAGAGTTCTCTCCATCTTGTGGAGCTGCCACTCCCCTAATTTTAAATGATATCCAGGACAAAGATTAGCTCAAACCCAGATACGAGTACCTCAGCTGATCTGCAAAACCTCATCTCATCCCCAGAGCAGTGAGCTCTGCCTTAGCTGGTTCTGAATAACCAAACACTCAAGCAAGCACTTCAATCCCCCCTGTGCTACCACTTTCTTCTGCTCTAGGTAACTAGACAGCAAACTTCAGAAAAAAAGAAGAGTGATTTCATACCCATCTGCCCCAAAATACCACACACTACAGAGTTTTAAGCTGAGAGTACTTATAAAATCTAATACGATGTATTACAGAAACTATAACTACATTATCTCAAGTTTTTAAGTTAATAAAGACAAAGACTTTTCCTTTGGCTACTACATCCAAGTGGAAGCACTTAACACTGACACCAGCTAGCACAGATAATAAAGGGCCTGTTATTAAGTATGCCAGACTGCAAAGCCAGTAGCAGACAGAAATGCAGAACAGGAAACTGTAATAGCCAAAATGGCAACCTATACATAAGCCAGGTTTTCCAAGACATTCAGCAAGGCCAAAATTCACGTTTTCGAAAATAGTATAGTTTGTCACTGAATTCACTAGGTAATTAGCAGCCCAGGGACAAAGACATAACCAATGTCTGTTTTATCTATCTCTTTCTCTTTCTCCCCTCTCAGTGATAAAAAGGCAGAAGTGTCTAATGACAAGAGGCAAGACCAAGCGACTGCATGAAGGGAGATGAAACTCTGGTCCTGAACATTGGAGATTCAGGGTGAGACCTCAGTAAAGCCACAAGTTGAGTCTCTACCTCCCTCATCTCCCTCTTCCCTCCTTGTGCAGGGAAGCACACACTTTAGATGTGTTTGAGATTCCTGAAAAACTACACATTTGAAATTAAACCAGTATAATCACGTTACGTATTTAACAATCCCTGAAGCCATCACGTACATGTTGTCAGATCTACGAGAAGGTCTCGGTAAATCTCAAATCTACTTTCATCACTGTTGTGACAAGACAATAATGCTGTTGTCATACAATTGGGAAAAAAGAAGCCATCTTGACATGGTCTTGAGCAACCTAGATGGCCGTGCTTGAGCAGGGGATTGGACCAGATAACCTCCACAGGTTGCTTCCAATCTCAACCATCCTGTGATTCTGTGAAGTTCTCAAAACAACCACTTGCTAATCATTTGAAAACAAGAATTTGATCCACATCAGAAAACAACCAGTTCAGGAAAACTGGATAGAACTCTGCTTGCCTCGGCACAAATACAAAACCACATCAAGTGCTAGCAGATAGAGGTAGGGACCGAGCTCTATTTGCCATGCATAAGCAGAGTCACAAGAGAACTACTTTTTAAAGTAATATGGCATTTTCACCAGGAAGTCAAACTCAGTGGATCCAGTGGTATTAATCAAAAATCATAAATTTCAACAGATGACAGAAGATTTGTCCAGAATTCTACAAACAGATTTCCACAAATTATGATGTAAATATCAATCAGATCACTTTGTCTCCCTAATTTTGACTACTTCACCACGTCCTATTTAAAATGGCCTGTGACCTTAACTGTACTTGCTTTTAACAATTTCAAACACAAACCATGGAGAGCAGAAGGCAAAGCACAGAAAAACATTACGAGAAATAATCCCTCTCCAAATTTTACATCTTTTAGAATATTTTCAAAGCATCCAGAAGTCTTCTGAATTGCCTCACTCATTCTTCCTTCACTGCTTGTACGCTTGAAGTTTGGCTTCATGTAAAGCTCCATTCCATTAAAATGGAAGTTGGTTGTCCTCATCACTGTCACTTGGTTTCACATACAGCCCTGGTAAGAAGCCACTTTTATGCTCCTTTTTGCACTGCTTGTGGGCTAGTGAAAGATTCTGATCTACAGATGTTCCCATACCATGCTCATCACTATAGCACCAGATACTGTAAGCAACCTCGACTAACACTTGTCATGTTCATGTACTGTTTGTCTCCCAGCCTATCTGCAAAGGCAAGACAGTTTGACTTATTTTAATATACATGGAGTAAGGTCAACAGAAAAAAAAAAAGAAAAAAATCACAGATGACTTGTAGTTGTACTAACCTGAAGAGGTTTAATTTACAGGGACACGATGAAGTGAAATACCAGGAGATGTCAGTTCCACACTACCTTCCACCCTCTCTCACACCTACTCTTCCAAATTTGTCTTGGAGAAAATTTTGGAGAGCCCTCTTTCCACTGCCTCAGGAAATACAGCTAGTTACAAGCCACATATTTTGTCGCTCAACATGTCAGCTGAAAGTCCTTACTAGTAAAAGAAATGCAAGACAGCAGGAACACTGCATGGATTTCTCCCATGTCAATATTCAAATGAAACCAAACAGATACAAAGGTGAAATATATTGGTAGAATAAAGCCAAACATGCAACTCGTTAACAGCAGACATTTCCTCCTATCACCCTCAGAAACACATCTAAGTGGAAGTCACAATTTACAGAATCATAGAATGGTTTGGGTTGGAAGGGATCCTAAAGATCATCTAGTTTCAACCCCCCTGCCATGAGCAGGGACATCTTGCACTAGACCAGGTTGCCTGGCCTTCAACACTTCCAGGGAGGGGGCAGCCACAGCTTCTCTGGGCAACCTGTTCCAGTGTTTCACCACCCTCATGGTGAAGAATTTCTTCCTAATATCTAATCTAAATCTGCCCTTTTTTAGTTTACAAGCCATTCCCCCTTGTCCTATCACTACACACCCTTGTGAAAAGTCCCTCTCCATCCTTCCTGTAGGCCCCCTTCAGGTACTGGAAGGCTGCTATTAGGTCACCCCAGAGCCTTCTCCAGGCTGAACAGCCCCAACTCCCTCAGCCTTTCCTCATAGGAGAGCTACTCCAGCCCTCTGATCATCTTCGTGGCCCTCCTCTGGACCTGCTCCAACACATCCATGTCTTTCCTATGTTGGGGGCTCCAGAGCTGGATGCAGTACTCCAGGTGGGGTCTCACGAGAGCGGAGTAAAGGGGCAGAATCACCTCCCTTGACCTGCTGGCCACGCTTCTCTTGATGCAGCCCAGGATGCGGTTGGCTTTCTGGGCTGCAAGAACACACTGCCAGCTCATGTTGAGCTTCTCATCCACCAGTACCCCCGAGTCCTTCTCCTCAGGGCTGCTCTCAAGCCACTCTCCACCCATCCTGTACTTGTGTTTGGGATTGCCCCGACCCACATGCAGGACCTTGCACTTGGCCT
>Ga0065711_1030363_pt1 | contig 32723 bp, 16 predicted proteins | sample Hoacrofraction12_FD_59098 | JGI IMG/M metagenome (GOLD analysis project Ga0065711, IMG submission 59098) | Hoatzin crop microbial communities from Cojedes, Venezuela - Epithelial fraction 12 v2 (version 2) | ecosystem: Host-associated > Birds > Digestive system > Esophagus > Crop | place...
GACGCTGAGGCGGCGCGCGCGGCGGTGCGGGAGCAACGTGCGCGAGGGGCGATCGCCGTCTGCGGCGCGAGGCCCTGCGCGCGGGGCTGAGGCGCCGCTCCCCCTTTGATCTCTTCCAGCTCATTCCCCTGGTGGGGGTCGTGTCCTTCGCAGCGGTCGGCGCGCTCGCCTTTTCTGCCTATTCCCTCTTCAGCAAGTCCGATGTGATGTAAGCAAAATGCTCCCTGCTCGAGCGCACCCTCGCCGCCTTCGCTCCGCGGACGCGTTTGACCATCGCGTTTTGCACCACCAGCAACAAAAAAATTGCCACGTGGGTGTTCCAGGCTGCTGGTAACGACTAAGATATCTGCAGACTGCAAACACCAAAGAAATTAATTAATTTGGAGCGTCGTCCAAGTTATTTCCTAACTTTTTGATTTAGTGGATTATAATTTTTTCTTGGCTTTAGGTCTACTAGGTTTTAAATGTTCTTACAAAGAATTTCAAGTAATCAGATAGGTAGATGACATGCAGATATGTTGCAGCCAGAGTATTGACTCGTATATGAAGAGCAGCATTTGATAATAGGAACTTACAATAAGTTAATATTTTAATGGCTTCACTAGTAATTGGAGCTAAGTCCTCTACTCTTTAAGCTTTTCAGAATTTTTATATTTATTTAAAGTGATTGGAATAGACTTTGTAGCTGTCAGGGTAAGAATCCTCTTACTTTTTCTCCGTGTCTCTTCAGTTTTGATATTTCAGCTTGCTCCCCTTACGATAACACATTATACTTGAACAATGTGGGCTTGTTCGGTGCTTTGGAAGCTGCAAATAAAGTAAGCCATCATTGATTCCTACCAGAAGTGCCCAAACCCGTAAACTTGTGTTTCAGGGAACTACTTACTTATGTGAATACTTTACTGACAATAGACTGCTCATATAAGAAAAATGTATGCAAGGTCACACCCTGAAACATAGTACCTGTTTTTCTTTATCTTCTTTTAAAGCATTAACAAGAGTGGCAATCCAGAACCGTGGGAAACTATTGATCCTACCCAGCCTCAGAAGGTAATTTGTACAAGTAATATAGTCAGTACAAATAGTATATATTTCCAATACAATTGTTAACTTTATTTAAGTGTGTAAGAACTAGCAAAATACTAATGAGGAAAAACGTAAAGCTGACAAACATCTATTTTGAAGTAGAACTACTTAATTCATTATTTTATGTAAACTATCTTCCTTGTGTTACTTAATGATAGGGATTCAGCTATCACATTCTAGGTCTGACTCTGAATTTATGGCGTACTTCTCGTTGGTGTGTCCCATCCCCCACAACATCCATTTACTCAATTCCATTGAGAACAGTGGAAATTCGGACTATAGAGGAAATGCTGTTTACCCTTCACTCGTTCCTGAATTACAAAATTGACTAAGAATGTTTTTGAGTACTGCAGCCTGAAGGAAAAAAAAAAATCTTAGTTTAGTAGAGCATCTAGGGTAAGGAAAAATAAAATTATTTTACATCATTACTTATTTAATATCCAAGTTATTTTGTTGAATTATTAAATATGTCATCTGTTGCTACTTTTGCTTACTTCTGAAAGGACGATGTAAAGCTGCTAGAAATCCTTCTTCACCAATGAGTTGATGTGTGATACGGGGAGGGGTGGGAGTGGAGTAAATGCTTACTGGGGTTTTGCTAATTTCTTTTGTATTTTCCTTTGAATTTCTTCTAGCTATTAACAATCCATCAGAAATGGAAACCTATAGAAGAGCTGGAAAATGTCAGAAAGCTTACGAAGTGACAAGTTTCTGTTGCCTCAAAAAGGTACCCTATGAATCTAGTGGAATCACTTCTGCACAAACTTGACTACTGAAATCAGTGTGCGGAAATGCTTCTGCTACATTTTTAGGGTCTCCCTACATTTTTTGGACTCTGGATGAGAAGTTTCATGTTGCCTTAGAAGTTGGCATACAACATCCACACAGTCCAAAAATCTGTCTCAAATACTCATTTTCATTAGACATTTGACGTCAAATGTTGAATATTCATATGGTAATTATAGATGGAAGACGACTTCACACTTTTTGTAGAACTTTGTTTTTCTCAAAATACATCAATTTTGTAATTTTATATATTTTAATAAAATCTATTTTACATTTTTACAACATTCCATAGATGGAGATTATCGAAAAGACCTTCTAAATTTGAATTCCTGGTCTGTTACCTCTCTACACTGTGTTTCAATGCTGTGTGCAAACCAAATAGTCATTGTAGCCAGAGGATGTCTGTGTATGGCAACATACATGGTCGTAAAGCATACTTGCATTCTTAGATGTGACAACAATTTAAGTCAAAACTAATGTTCTGCTGGTAATACTAAAACTTACAGATGCTCTCACTTTAACCCACTGAGGAGTCCAGTAGGTTATTTAAGGGTATATTTGAGACTGCAGGATTAGAACACAAGAATTAAGCATGGCTACAAGGAAATTGGAAATGAGATAATTTCTGTTTTATTTAAATATTGTTCATGTTTAAATTTAGAAAAAGTTACTAGAATTAGGAAACTTACATTATCCAAAACTAACAACGTGATGCTAATTTCTTCTTTTTGTGCAAGGTAGTTCATGTGCACGCTCAAATGTACTGCTCAGTTAACAATATTTTTAAACATGTCTAGAGACATGCTATTAGGGACATCTGCTTTAAGAAAGAGAAAATAACAGATTAAAATCAGAAATGACTCTATGAAGAGACAGTTACTCTTTTAGCACCTGTGTTTTCTTATGGATTAGCTGTGCAAAGAATGTAATGGACAGACCCCCAGTAAATTAACGAGGCAATATACGCATCCAGTGGTAGAACGGTCTTTTGTGGATATTTTCTGTATGTGTCCCCTTCCAAGCAGCTTCACAACATATTATAGTTTCTTTTACAATGGATGTTCAGAATGCATATTGCTTTCTGTGAGAAAGAAAACAAAAGTGAAGCAACTGCTAACCGGAAAAAGTCCCCATAATTGAGTAAGAGTGAAGTACTTTAGGTTGCTGCAGCAAAGACAAAACCTAAGTTAGTAAAGTTGTCTCCTGAATTTTAAGGTAGCTTGGCTTCAGAAGCTTTAAGTTTTCTTCAGATTTATTGATGCTGAGAAAAAAAAAACATATTTTATCCTATGCTTGTGTGCAGATGCAGCTTGAATATTTGTTTATCAAGTAAGGATGACTCAGCAGCATTTATCTTTAAGAGTGAGAGGAACTACAAGGTTTCAGGGTACGTTCTTAGCTTTCATTTTAAAGAAAGACATTACAAGATGATTCGATAGCATATAACCACAAAAATCCAGTACTCTGAGAAATTAAAATTTTTAAGTATTTTGATAGAAAAATATTTCAAATATTTTCTGTAGGTTATTCTGTATTTCCATATTTTTACTGGACTGTATCAAACAAAACAAAAGTGCTATGCTTGAGATGATGCATGAATTAAATTAGTTTGTTCTTCAGTAAATCGCTTGTATGGTCTCTAAATTCTGTGTACTATGACCGAAGTATCTGCCAACATTAGGTAAATAAGCATAAGTAATTTTAATGTAGTCTTTGTACTTAACTACTTTTCAGTGGTGTCTTCTAGTAGCGTATTAAGCTGTGTGACTGCCATCAGTCACAGGTTGTTGCTTCTCGCATCCTGTGCTGAAGCATAATATCAAAGGTAATAGAATGTTTTGTGTTGTTAGCTGATCTTTTAATACACATTTGTGGGGAAGGTATTCACATAATGAGAAATCAAAATATTTTTCTGCACTTCAAAAAGATTATGAGTATTGTTAAAGTTCTTGGAATTATTTTTTGTGTTCTCAGACTGTCCCTAAAAATACTGTCTGCTGCACAGATGAGTTTTTTCTTTTAAAGTAGAGCTCACCAAGAGCAATTACTGTATTCTCCCCCCAGCAACTACTCAACACAAATCTATAAAGCAATATAAAAATTATTTCCTTGTTCTACAGACATCAGAGTTAAGACAGTAAAGGTTTAATTGGCTGAATTTTATGAGCTGACTTTTATGAGAACAATAAGACTTCCATGTCCTGTGTTATGCAAACCCATGACTTTTCATTCTGTGGAAGATAGCTGTTGAAATAGATTTAACAATGTTCTTCCTTCTCTTCATTCTGTTCTCTCCATTTTGTCTCCTACTCCATTCTGTTCTTGGTTTGGGGGGGGGGGGTTAAGTGATCACTATCTGTACTCACACAGTGTAGTACTTTTCTATGGAACTGTGTCACTTCCAACTTTCATATTAAATACGAAGTTTAATTAAAATGCTCACTGGCTTGTTAGATTTTCAAATATAGGTGAGAAACCACTAGATATGTTTTTAATGGCTCTAATCACCATTAGATAATGCATCATTAGAATCTACGGTCATGCTTTTCTAATTGCAGGTGGATGATAACTTTTGTCTATTTGTAAATAGTTTTCTGGAAGAACAGAAGATTGCTTTTTGCAGTATATATACAATTATTAATTAATTACTAATTTTTCTTATCGCAATAGTTCTTAAAGGCCTTAACCACAACGATACAAGATCTACGGTTATGCAAGAGCTGTGTGGAGTTTTTCATTTAGCATGTGATAGCCCCGGTGTCAGCATTTCTGTCTGGTGTCCCATACCCCCTGCATTTCTCTACCGCAAATGCTATTAGTATAGTACTGTACTATCTAGCTACTTCCTTGGTGCGTGTGGTTTCTGTAGAAAATAGTAACTTACAGAGGGGCCTGATGCAGTCATTAAAGGAAACTGTTCATCCTGCGGTTGTCACCTGTCTCACTCAGGGCAGAGCGTTGTCCCTAGGACTAACTATAGAAAATAAGCAAGAATAATGGGAATGGTTCACTGGATCTGCCCAATATTTGGCATTGGACATTTCCCAAAAAAGCTTTCAGATTAAACAAACATGGCCAAGCTACTCAGCACAGTTTTAATTCACTGTCCAAAGTTTTCACTGCACAGCACATCCCTGCCATATGGGCAGCACACAAGATAACGAGATTCACCTGAGACCGTAACTGAAATGGAAATTCCTCGCATTGGCGAGGAAGTGGATTCAGGGTACTGCAGTTGGCCGAGTAACTGTTGACCTTCAGGTGCTGATGCGAGGAGAGCATGGGCAGGTTGTTTGCTGAAAGCCATCTCCCAACATAAAACAGCCGTCACCACTAATTGCTCCCTTCGAAGGAAGTCCAAAGAGTGAGCAGACACCCAGTCCAAAGAGCCGTTCTCCAGTGGTGCCTCACCCTGACCAAAGATCGCACACCTTGACAGCGCGCTTCATGGAGGCTCTACCAACTCTGCTTGTGCTGCACCTTGCCCTGGTGACCAAAGGATTTTTGGTTTAATTAGCTTTTGCTTGTAGATAACCTTGCTGCGTGTATATTCTGGCCAGAGCTGTTAGCGGGGATGTAGCACCCTAGAGCAGGCGCCCCTCACACAAGACGGGGAGCCCGGGGACCGGGATGGGCCGCTGTGAGTGAAAAGCCGCAACCCAGTACCACTCCTGCCCGTGGCTGTGAGGCAGCACGAGCCGGCCGCCCCTTTCCCGCCCTCGCTGCCTCCCTCTGTGGCCTCTTGCTGCGGGGGCAGCTGGGGCGCCTTCCTTGGCACCTCACCGACACTCTGCCAGCGGCCACTGCCTCCTGTCCCGGGCATCGCTGCCAGGTCAGCCTGTGAGCCCTCAGCAGCGCTGGTGATTGCAGCAGGGAGAGGGCCAAAAACACAGGGACAAGCAAGCAAAACTCCCGCTGCAGGTTTTGTGCAGTGTCTGGTTTCCAGGTGCGTGGTGAGAGCAGCTGAGCTCCCGTTCTGTGGTGGTGTGCTGCCTCAGCATTCAGCAGTGTGCCAGGTAAAGGATTTATCTGGGTGGCCGATGAGGGACTTGTAAGAAAACTGCACCTCGGGTGCTAGGGGATGGCAGGGCTTTAACTGGTGTGGAGCTGTGTTAGCAGGGGAGAGTCCCAGAAATAATGCGTCTGGACTTCAGGCTATGGGCCACGTGCTAGCTGATGCTGCTAGTCTAGAAAATCGATTTTAAAAAGCCCTCGTCTGTGAGCAATGGGAGCACGCACAAAAGGCTTGGCTTGGTTCTGGTTTTCTCTCCAGTTAAGACTTGCAGTGCTGGGCCCCGTGCGTCACGCAGGTGCCGTGGGCCGGGGCCCTGCCGTGCCGGTGGTGCTGAGCGGTGCTGCCGGCTCGCAGCAGGCCACTGCTCTTCGGGCTGGGCATCTGCAGCCCCGCGTGCCTCAGTCGGGTCTCCTGGCCTGCGCGGGATCTGTCCATGGCTCCCGACGGAGTGGGTGGGTTGCATGGCAGCCGGTGCCAGCGAGGGCCGGGGTCGGGCTGCCCGTGGTGCCGGGCCTCCCACCAGCGCTGTGCCAGGGTGCTGGGCTTGCAGGTGCGCGCCTGTCCTGGGTGGCGGTACCATTTCTGCCGCTCTTGGCCAAGATCTGACCACGTGTGTAACGTTCCCTAAAAAGTGTTCTGTGTAAATAATTTAGACTTCATGGTGCAGTATTTTTCAGATAAAGCTAGTCACCTTTGTGACCTTGTTTCTGTAAGGTTTGTGCACGTCTGTTAAAATTCAGATGCATGTGGTTCCAGTTTTACCAGCTGTCAAGCAGTAGAAGAATCAGTCTTTTCAACCTGAAACATTTGGTCTGGACTATACTAGATTCCGGTATTACTCGCTTTCTGTCTCTCACACCCTCCTCCCTGTTTTCTACTGAAACTCCTTTTTTCCCTTGCTGACACATCTTTCCTTCTTGCCAAATCTCTTTATGTCTCACCCACCAAAACAAACACATTGGAACAACTTAAAATTTTCTTGACTTAATTTATTTCTACTGTTACTACTCTTTATTAGTACCCCTGCGCTGTGTTCTAGGAAGTTACACATGTAAGATCAGTAGATCAGAATATAATTAGGCTGGTGGTTTAAACGCAGAAATTAAGCCAAAAAAGCCCTGCTTGTAATGTTTGTCTTCCTTCTCCCTCTCCCCTGTTCTGCTTTGCTTTATTTATGCCGATGGTATTGTAACAAATGCACCATAGCGATGATTTTTTTAAAAAAGAAGAGCCTTACTAGTGATAGTAAGGATGCATAGTCCGTAAACTCTTCAAGTGGAAGTCTGTAGATTTTCTGTATGTGCATAAATAACAGCAAATACAGAAGAATTCACTTTCCATTTTGAAAAAAATGAAATAGGAATCTGGGTCATGTACATAAGCACGTATATGTCTTTCAATAAACCCACATAAAAACATTTGCAGTTTTCTTTCAGTTTGTTAACATATTAACATTATGTTGGTAGGTAGGGTCCATTCCACTGAAAGCTATCTCTTAATTATGCTACTGCAAAAAAATAAAGGCCATGTCGGCTAATAATATTATGGGAGACAGACTGTTGCTTACCCACTTCTGTCAAAATATCTTTTGAGTAAGGGCTGTTCTGTTACTGAAATTTGATTCCTCTGGTTGTTTCCTTACCAGAAAATGGCAAAATAGTTCATTCATGTTCTGTAACTCCAATCTAAAAATGGTTTGGCAGTTTTTATTCCCAAGCACTATAAATCATCGGAATTCCTGTAGCCTTGCAGACTGTGATAGTGGCAGTCCAGGCAACAGCTGTGAAACAGCTTTTTCATTAGTGTATTTTTGTTTTGAGTAAATTGGAAAACATAATTTCTTTCAGTTCAAACTCAGCCCTTGCTCAGCCAGACTTGCCGACTTCACTGACCCCAAATGTTGCTGAAGCAGGGGCAGGAGATGGTAGCTCTCAAACTTGGGACTTCATCATAGCAATTCACTTTTAAAGCAGAATTCCTTACTGAAGTGAGTGGGAATGCTGCACAGACGCTGTTGTTACCAGGTGGTGGCAAACTGAGGATCCACAGGCTCAGGAGGAAAAGTCAGTAGGATACAGCACCAATGACAGACTGTGAGGACCAGAGCTCTGTAGCAATCCAGCCAGCATTGCTTAAACGAACATACGTTAAGCGATGCAGTCACAAGGCAGAGCTGCCCACCATCCCACGTTATGGTTGCAGCTGTTCTCTGGAACTCTTGGTTTTCAAGCCACTTTCTATGGTTTTGCTCCTTTGGATGATATTTGGCATGAGACCAATCTGTTCAGTAGACCAGAGCTGGACTGCTAGTGACTGTGCGCCCAAGTTCTTCATCAGCCTTTGGTGCAGAACTATATTTGATCTTCAGAAAGGACTGATGTGTGTTGTGAGATGTAAGCGAGGAACACCCGCCTTATCACCCGGCTAGATTGTTATGCGGATTGTTAACAGCACAGTGTTTGTGAAAAGCTGGAGTTCTTCGTCTTCCCGTTTAGTACTGTAGAATAGGTGGATTTTTCATTGCAAAATTCTTGTAGGGTCAACATCATGCATTAGCAGTGCAGTTAATTTCAGCACAGTATGTGTTGTGTGCTGTATAGAGGGCAAATGGGGGTAGCTGTGGATGCAAACAGGTGAGCTGAGAGGTCAGAAAGCCACACAATTTTGAAAAACTTCTGAAGTGTAATTAAATGTGTTTAAGCTTTGAACTTTAGCAAAACTTTCTCATTCTTGATTTCCTGTTGTCTGCCATTTCTTTAATTGAAATAAATCTATTTGCAGTAGGTAGGTAACTAATAAACACCGTCCTTTACCAGACTTGATTCTGCTGCTGCACGAACAAGGAAGTAAATGCAGAAAATCCAGATTAGTTGTAATCCTCGTTAGTAACAGGAAAATCTTATCAGTTTGCCAAAGGAAAGCAAAGTCATCTACTTGTAATAAATCACTGATTCACTACATCAAAACAAAGGGAAAGCTGTTTTTCTATGAAAGCTGTTAAGAATATTTCATTTAATGATGCATCTCTCCCTCCTGCTGTAATTCTCCTGTTATGATTCAGTAAAGCCTGAATATTTTTCTTTAAATGGCTGTTAGCATTATGCTGCCAATGCTGTTAGTGTTATTAAGTGATATGTTAGCATTATGCTGCCTTTACTGTGTTTATTTTTCCTCTTGTGAAGTGATTTGAATGGAACATGCTATGGTCAGAAAACAGAATTTGGCTTAAAGACTGCAGTATCCCCCTTACTCCCAAAAGCAGAAATACACAGCAAAATCCTAGTCATAATGACTTGAAGTTCTGTTCATTGCTTCATTGCCAAACTCCAAGCCATAATTTTTATGCTACAATAACATGTTGCACAAAGTAGATGGAAAAGAAAATTATTTTGAAGTTATGGGAAAGTTTTTATGCTGATTTCAGGGAGGCATGGAATTAATATAACAAAACTTGTAGAGGTTGTGCGTGTGTACTAGTATGTGTGGTTTAAAAATTCTGTCTCCTTAAGAGAAATAAAAATATTCAAGAATTGGGCATGTCTTTGCTCAAGTTCCTGCACGTGTAGTAGTTCAAAGGGGAAGCTTTTGTAGTATGCAAAGCCGGCTGATATATGGAAGGTTCTGTTTGAGGTATGTGTTGAGTGTATCACTTCTTGATAGGTGTGAAGAACAAGGTATACACCCTCTGTGGGCGAGTGCTTTAAATAAACAAAATTGTCACCAAAGTCATGGGCAGATTCTCTCAATAAAGAGCCAAAGTGTTTGACCCTCCTGTCTGTTTTTAGAACTCCTCACAGTGGTCTGTTGGGCTGTACCACAGATACAGCGTACATTCCTCAGTGAGGAATACTGAAGCACAAAGGCATTACTGTAGCTAAAGATGAGCATTTGTTGAAGCAATGTGTAATCAGAGTTACGAAAATCAAAAGCTAAGAGAACTTTACCTACTGGACTTCTTTCTTCTTCACTAAACAGATAAAATACGGCAATCCAACAAAGAAGAGAGATGGGGCAACAATCTTTTTTTTCTTTTTTTTTTCTTGTTTTGCCTTAGCATCAGTAGTGAATGTGTGTGGTGTAGTATGGGCTAGATGGGTAAAACATACCTTGCCTAAATGAAAAATGACTGTAAAACCAGTCATCAGACATCCTACTTGAACTGCACAACAGATCAACTAATGCTGCAATCTGTGAACAAAATTGGTATTGACTTCATTTGTGACCACCACAGTTTGGTCCGGAAACACTAGTATGCAACATAGTTGGCTGCATGGTAATATAATGGAGTCTAATGTTTTTCAGTTGCTATTTGCAGCACCCACATGATCTGGCTTTATCTTTTCTTCCCTCCTTCCTCTTTTGTACACAAACACACCTTGTATCATCAACGAAGTATGAACTCTTAAAAAAATATACACTGCAGTATGAATACCCTTACTGAGCCGTAGCAGTTGGTGGGCATATTAGTAGGATTTAATTTTATTATTACTCCTGCTCTCTATGTGCTGCTTCTTTCCCGCTCTGACAGCTAAAATTAGGGACTACCTGTTGCCTCAATCCTTCCTCCAAAGAAATGTCAAATGTACTAAGTTTGAGGGTGGAAGAATACTATTCTACTTTCATTGCTGCTTTACAAAGACAGTTAATAAATCTAATAGAATGAGATACTCTCCATAACTACCCACAAGTGAGACTATCTAAAACGTATCTCCACTTACAGCTTACTGCCCATGGCCCTTTAACTTTTGATGTGCACAGAGTTACTTTCTTTTAAATTTTCTATGATATGATTTGACCTTTGCTCTGTGGCAAGTCCAAGCAGCTAGGTTGTCTGAAAACCAGCATAATTTGTTCCATCTGGGTTCTATTTAAAGCAAATATGTAAGCAGAAAGAAACTAGTGTATGTTATTGGTTGGGCAATTTCCATTTCCAGTTAAAGGTGTGTGTCTTCTGCAGCGGCTTAGAAAATACAGAATTGCTTAATAGCTTGAAGAAATGAAAGCAGACTTTACTGGAAGGAAGTTGTGGTTCTGAGTTCTTCAGCCTCTGTCATCTGTATTTTCTCCCTGTGAAGCCTGGTCAGCTAGATCAAAAGACAACATTGTACTAGCAATTGCAGCCGTGTGAACACAATGGTAGTCTACATTTATAACTGTATCTGCCTATTTTGAAACAAAATTGCTTCCCTCAGTGTACATTTTTTAATTGAAAGTGTCATCAGATCCCTTATAAAAAAGGAGATGGTCAAGGATATTTCAAATGCAAGTATATGTTGTCCTGGAAACATGAATTCAGCACCCCAAAGAAGCAATACTTATTTTCATAGAAACAAAGGGTTTGTGTGATAACTTACATTGTTTACATTAATGAATATAATTTGTTCAAATTTCATTTCAGATACCTATAGCCACAAGTAATTTCTATGCATATGTTTTTTTATTACATACTTCGAACTGGAGGAAGGCATGTGAGCGTTGTATTCCATTATATTTACCTGTGTATGTCTTTAAGAAGTACCTTAGGTGCTTCCCAGTAATTGATCGGCAAATCTGTGCTAGGATTGTGCTTTTCCTTATAACATCCATGGAAAAGTTAAATCCCCTGTGTTATCCTTAGGAAAGATTAAGACTTTTTTTTTTTTAAACTAATAAGACATTTTAAAAATTTGCGACAAAATCTAGTCTTTTGACACCTGGAAGTCTCAACAGTTACGCTCTGTACACAACTCGTTTTATTGCAGGTGGGACTAGTGCACCATCTTCTGGCAAACTCGGGAAAGGCCCAGACAGTTAGGGGAGAGTGTTTGTCCGCACAATTTTGGGTCAAACTTGTTCTTACAGTGGGCTTGGAAAAAGGAAATCTATAAAAAAAAAAATCTATAAAAAATCAAGAGCAGTTGTCTACCAGGTTCAAATATGTAGCATCATCTTAATTATGAAAATGTTTGTTTATGGAGTTTTTCTCAAAAATTCTATTTGAATTCAAAAGGCAAGTTAGTAGAATTAAATAGCTATTTTTATATGTTTACATCTTGTCAATTTATTTAGGGATTTATTAGATAATTTGTGTGTGTGTGTTTTGGGAAAAGGAGTAGGAAGCGTGCAGAGACTTGGGTGCTCTTAATGCACCTGAGACAAAAGCAAATTTTTCATCTGCTTGCCATCTGGCTGCTTTTGAGTACTCATAAGTAAATCAAAAATCCCTGTTTATATATCAGTATTGAGTTTAATGTGCAACACACTCTGGACAGACTGCATCAACTGGTTTCACGTACCCTCATATACTGGCTAGTCACAATGCTGGAAAAACAACTTCACCTTTTCAGTAGGTAGAATAGGAAGGAAATCATAAAATAGTTATTATATGGATAAAATTATGCTTGTGTTAATGAAATGGCTTATTTTTTTCTGCAGAAATTAATGCCATAAAAGGTGTAAATGCTTCATAACTGTAATAAAAGCAACGAAGTTTGGTTTGTACTTTAGCACTGGCAGTTTTCAAACTGTGTGATACTGAGACAAAAAAGCAGAAAACAATGGAGGAAAGGCAAACAGAGATAAAAGAGAAAAAATATTGATTTGGGTATCATTATTTTATAGCTGTAAACACAGAAGGCAGGTACGCGTGCATTCTAAGAGCAGATTGCCGTGGTAGCTGCCCAGCAGTAAATGGGGAGGATCGGTGTTTGTTCTAGCAGCTTCCAAAGTTGTGTCAGGTGTCTCATGGAACCAGAGAGCGTGCACGGTCCTTCCCGGGGCATTCAGTCGTGGAAAATGGGGTGGGGAGAGGAGAGCAGAAGGGGGTTTGCCAGCTCCAGAGCACAGAGCGTGTCACTTAGTGCCCAGCACGAGTCGTTACAAAGAGGAGGAGGATGGTGTGAGGCTGGAAAGGGGATTAAGGGTGGGGAAGGTGGAGGACATTTGTTGGGGGGGTTTGTTGGGGTTTTTTAAGGTAAAAAGAGACTCTGGAGGCTTTCAGGTTGGGTCTTCTTGTGAGCTAGCAACTTGGTGGCTAGAAGATCTTTTTCATCTAGAGATCAAAGAGGAAACGGACTTCGGGCAAGCATGCATTTGAATAGAACAGGCCTTGCAAGTTGTCCTGGTTTCGGTTAAAACAGAACCAATTCTCTTTTAGTGAATTTTCCTGTCAGCGAAGTTCTTCCAAGTAGCTGCATTTTTCTGACGTTGGCTGTGTATTTTACGGACAGCGTCTGCTCCAGAGCTGATAACACCTGATGTTGGTGGTTACACTCGGCTAGCGGCAGAGAAGGAAGGCAGAGAAGGCCCCTGTTTGTCATCATCACCACAGCAGCCAGGGTCGCTGGCAGAGGCTCAGGGCCCGCCGGTGAGGCGTCGGAAGGGTCGCGCTTGCAGGGAGTGGCGGGCAGGACAGGTGACCCGACACTGACCAACGCAGTATTCCATGCCATGCACGTCATACTCATGTTAAAACTGGGAGGTCACGAGGGTCTCGCTCCCTTCGTCCGTGGCCGGCTGCTGAAGAGGACCCTGCTGCTTGTCCTGCCTGCGGTCCCGATCGGGATCCCGATCCGTGTATTCCTGAGTCCAGTTTCCGCGTACTGCGGGATCCAGTCCGGGACTTCCTGGTGCTGCCCGGCGGCCGCTGGCGGGACGCCCGCCCCAGGGCAGGGTCGGCTCTGTATCTGTTGCGTTACTTCGCTTGGTGTTAGTGTCATTAGTAAAGCTGGTTTCGTTTCCAGTTTGTACGTCTGTCTCCCTTCTCCTCCCTTCTCCCTCTCCGTGGTTGGGAGGGCCGGGTAATCTATCTGCCGCTGCGACCGTTGCCGCCCTGCTCTGGCCGGCGAGGGGAGTCAGTTTGGGGCGCTGCGCACCCCGTGCTGAGTGGGAAGCTGCTGGTGGCCGTGTAAGGAGCAGGTGCACAGGGTGCAAGCTGGACAGTGCTGGGAAGCTGGGGAGAGGGTAGAGTATTGCAAGAAAACGAAGTGTGAGAAGCCAGGAGCAGTGGCATCATGCAAAGCGCTGATGAAACGTGACATTTGAGCTAGGCTCGCTAACTCCTGGACAACTGCATGGGCTCGGAGCAACCTGCAAGAGAAAAGATCTTGGCAATGCCATTTTGGACGGATAGAGGGAAAATAGTATTTGCAGGGGATTGGCCCCTCCCCTGGATATCTCAAACAAACTTCTTCTCTGATGATGGACTAGCTTATTGGAGTCTAGGAAGCCACTGCACTACGTGTCATGCCTGATTATACAACAGCCTATCTTAATTTAGTATATTATTTTAGTATCTGTAGAGAGAAATAATACTTAACAGCCCTGCTCTATGCAGCATCAGTGCAGTGTCCTCATGAGATTCTGCCAAAATACATGAACAAAAGACTTACTACTGATTAGTTGGTGGGTGTCTTTGGGCCTTTATGGTTTTATGTCAGAAAGCTGCTTTTAAATGCCAGCCTGCTGCTTTTCTTAGTCATTCTGCCAATTGGGAGTGATTCTGCAAGAAACAGAAGATATGTACAGTAGTAAAATAAGACCAGATTCAGGTATGCTATTTTGAATGGTAATTCTGCTGGTGTAGAAGGAAATGCTGCTGGTATTGAAAGGACTAAATGTCAACACAATTTAAAAACAAAACAAAATAAAAAGACAAAATTAAGCAAGGAAAGCATTCAGAAATAAAATAGGTTTGTGTTAATTTTCTGCTTAGGATAAGAACATTTCAGAATAGAGGAGAGGGATGCAAGGGTTTGCAGTCTGCTCAATATAAAAACGCTTCATTGACTCATGTGAGTAGGTCGTCATCAAAGCTGTATCCATGCTTCAGAAAAGGATGGATTACAATCACAGATTAAGAAAGGAAAAATGTCTTCCCCGCGTAGACTGCTAGAGGTGGCAGAATTTTAACAGGATTTCAGTTGTTTATTGCAGCACAGCTCTGGAAAGCAGGGACACTAGTTGGGGAAGCTTGCTCGAATCTTACGAGTCTCTTGGTGAGAGAGAAATCCCGTTAAGGAAATGCATTTTAATTTGAAGCAGAGGATTTTGTAGAAGGAAAAGAGTACTGTAAGAATGTGTAAATGAAATAATCTGTATGTGGTGGAGAGCTGCTTGGAAAGACATTAGACCTGATTCTTATTTATACTAAGGCCCCTTTCCTCTTAAGCTGATACTGAAAATGACCTTGCAATGTCTATAAAAATAACTTGTCTTCTTTTATGGGCACTTGCACTTCCAAAGTACTGTTACTGTGCATTAGGTCATAAATCCCTGGTAGTCTATTTGCAAATCAGCGTTACTTTCTGAATATTTCTCTATCCCTTTAAGTAAATGTACTAATAGTTTCTGCTTGGTTATTTTTATAGTTCTGTTGTGCTCATTTATTCCATTACTAGGAGTATTATAAGTGATAATATGCCTATTCCTTTTGATGTTGATTTATAGCAGATTCAGAAGAATACTAGATTCTGACATTAAACATAGCAGTGCTAGACGACCTGTGTCCTAAATAATTTATAAAGAATAAGAAAAGAATTAGAGGTAGGCCACACAGATAAAAATTTCAGTGTGAGCTTAGTTAGACCTTAAAAGAGGGCATGTATGCTTCAGAGTCTTCCTGAGGTAGATGCATTGATTCTTTTATTCTTGATTCTCATTTCGTCTTCTGTTGCTTTTCCCCTGAACTCCGTCTAGTCTATAGGCCTTGATAACAAGGGCCCCTCAAGGGTAAACGTAGGGTTTTAGGAATGTTTTGCCAGTTGTTTTATAGCTGCTCTTCACCACACTTTGTCAGCTTATATTTTCTAAAGTGCAATTATTGCACGGAAAATAACAAGACTTAAATTGTTCTGACTAAAGAAGGAGACATCATTCATTCTATATATAGCATCTCCAAACTCAGTTAAGCTTGAGTGTTCAGACACTTCAAAAAACAGCTGCTGTAAGAATCCAAGATGACGACAAGAGACAGTAATACAAATAAATATTTTATAAGACAACAATGTGAAGTTTAATAATTGATTTAATAAAACCCACAATAAAGCAACACACTTCTGCTTTCTTCTTCAATTAAACAAATGTGCAGTAAATTATTACAATAAAAAACTCCAAATACAATACATCTACTGGACTTCAACTTCTAATTACAGCAACTGTAAACCCAAATTTAATTAAAACCTATTTGAGTATTAGTATGTGCAAAATACCTGTTGTTTGTGGTAATTTTTTTTCCAGTAAGTTTGTAAGAATGGGATGTGCATTTTTCATGACCTGTGATATGGCTTAATTAATGATCGTGTTTGTGTTGAAGCATTAACTTCCCAAGTACAGTGCTACCTCACCTCTGAGCTGTGTCTGCTCCCATGCTGTACTCGTGTTCCCATTTCTTGCCAGAACAGATACAAACGTAATCCAGTGTCATGTGCACTTTGTCCAAATTAATACTGTGCTGTCAGTTCTCACTTCTAAAATTTATCATGTGACCCCTACCTCAAAAAAAGGGGAGAAAAGAAGCCAAGATTGTTACCACCAGTTGCAGGTATAAATCAGCACGATGAATATGTGAAACCCTAACAAGTTTCAAAATAGACAATAGCTTTAAGTATCCACAGCTGAGTATCACAATATCCATTACTGGGCAAAAAACACCCTTTCTGATCCCCATACAGAACTACTTTTGATGTCAGTGGAAGTTCTGCATAAAGATCAAAGTACAGGATAAGAAGAAATACTTGAAGCCAAGTTCTTACCACCTGCTGAACTTCGCATCAGATTCTTGTCGCGCTTGGCTTCTTCAGTGCAAATGACTTCCGAAGCAGCCGTAAATCTGAGCGTGGAGATGTGTGATAGCTTAGCGTCACGTTTTATTATCCTGCATACATTTGAAGTACAGTGATTCCACCATGAGGCTAAGCGATTCTGTTTTGTGGACTTCGAGGACGAATAAATAGGCGTTTCAAATTGCCTCATCCTTCTATAAACAAGGAAAGGCCTTTCTACCTCTGTAGGTTGCTGTGATGTTTTCCAACATGACGTTACAATATTGTTGTCCAACACCATTAGGTTACTGAGCTTGCTTGGATTTTGCTTTATTCATAAAGCTAAGTAGTGAGGGACTACTATTGCAGTGACATTTCTGCCAGGACACTGCCATATGATGGTCAAAGCAAAGATGAAAAGGTCCGAGATCTGTGACTGAGGGAACAGTACATGTCTAAAACTTCTGCTCCGCACTTTCCTGCTAGAAGCTGCATGTATTTTGCATGTCTGTAGATTATGTTTAAGAGTACCTCCATGTCAAGCATAGTTTCTATCATTTGATTTTTCTTTTAAAAAAAAATAATAATGGAAAAATTACCAATTACAGGACATTTATTAATTAGAATGCATGCTAATCAACCGGCCTTTTAATGGGAATCAAATGCTGGTTTAGACATTCAAGATTATTAATAATAAATTTATCTTACAAGTCAAAACTTTGTAAAATAAATAACCTGTTTCTAATGTATAAACCCTATTCTAAAATACATGAAAGATAACTGATCACTTAAAACACTTTGGGTCCAGTGTTGGGTCTCTAGTCAAATACCAGAAGTCTGGGCAAGGACCGTCCTGTCTGGATCTCTGAATGCCCAGATTAAAGCTAACTTTCTGGTCTGGGTACAGGAAGTTCTGTATTTTGCAGTGTCTCCAAAGAGACAATTCCCAGAAGACTTCAACTAGCACTGTATGCATCAGAGTTTAAGATACTGTATGAAAATTACTATTGCAAAAATACTGTATAATGAATTCAGGTATCATGATGTATTATGGAACCCTGGCATGATCTGCATTAGAGACTTTAAATGAAATACTGAATACTTGATGCTCCATTTGGAGCGCAGGTACTTTGTGGTACGTAGTTGTTGAAGGACAATATTGGACTGTAATTTGTGAGGTATCTGCAGAGCCACATTGCAGTGTGTAAACAATAATCTGAAAACAGCTTTTTCTCAAAAGCATAACAAATTGGATAGACCAGTACAAGGGAGAGAGTGAAATACATGTTCTGTAGGGCAACCACTGCACTTCTTGCAGCACCAGTTCTCCCTGCTGCATATCACATGGTACAAGTCCACATATTAATGGTTTCTATTTGATGGTTTTCATTTTGCATTTATTGCTCCCAGTCTTTGACTATAAGATAAAGAATAAGGCAGCAGTTCCCAAAACATACAAAATTAGGCACTGGAACTCTGACAACTTGCGCAGGTTTTGCTTGTTTCCTGTTTGTAACTCTGAAGCTGGACAGAGCATTTGTACATTCCAAATGTGTTCAGCAGCAGTTGTCGGGCCTTGGACTGAACTTCCTCCCATTTAGATGAACTACCAGGAACTGGAAAATCAAGAAAATAATTAATACAATTCACTCCTCAAGAAACCTGGACAATCCAGCTGTTCTCAAAATTTTCATGGTGTTACCAACGAGAATAATCTTTGTTCATGCTCAGTTATTAATTTAATACTGTTCTGTGGTTACTGTGTATTCTCTCTATATTATTTTACACCTTCAGGTCTGTATCCTCTAACTAGAATCACATCTTGATAAAACTGTGTGTGTTAGACACACCCTCCCCACCCCCCAAATTGAGCTTTCTTAACAAGAATTAATATTCGTGGTATTGTTAGGTATCTAAATCAGCACGTTTTGGCAAAACATATTTCTTTTTCACATCTCACATTGCTCCACATTAGAACATCACCCTGTCTTTCTGAGGAGAAATCCTTGCTTCCTCCCCCCCCCAAAAAAAAAATCTGTACTGGATGTTTCAGTATGAATGTATTTTCTTTGCATGATTTTCACTTACGCTGTGTCCTTCTGGGCCAACCATAGTTAGCAGATTTTTTTTGCCAGAATATTTGCTGGTTCAACTTCAGTAACAATATGAAGAAGAGAAAGTGGGGTTTTTTCCTACACTTAGATGTAATCTAGAATTATGCTATACAGCAGCTTACCTAGTTGCAAGTGGACTATGGCAGTTGTTTTTCCTGCAGTGAGAGACCAAACATTTAAATCTTCTATACAATAAACATCTTCAATTTTCATCAAGTCTTCCTTAATGCGATCCACGTTTAAATGCCTTGGAACTCCTGTGATACCAACATGAAATAAAATAATTCTGTCTTCTGCAAACTCTCAGTGGCCTTTAACACATCGTGAGAGATGTCAATGTCAAAAGGGTTTATAATTTGTGCTGTTGGAAGTGATTAGTAACTTCCAACTTATCAATAGAGAAGAATATGCAAATTGGCATATTAAGTCCAGTATGGATACAGAAGTTGTACAGGAATTGCAGTGTTGTCTCAAATGTAATTTGTCCTGTGCAGAATCCGCACTCTGGAGATAGCCAGCATTAGATCCTTTAGAGCGATATACTTGTGTAGATGACTTTACTGCAGCTTCTAACCCCTATCTAAGGTCAGAATCTTAAAAAAAAAAAATGCTGGGGCCTGCCTCCTGCTGTCTCCTGGAACTTCTGTCTTCAGATGACTGACATAATTTTCAAATGCTCATAGTAATACATCTGCAGTGGTTAACACATATGACTTTTGTCTTGTAGCATGACATCTTTGCCAATCAGTAATTGCACTGATGAAGTTCTTCTGGACGTAATATTTTCAGCAGCTACAGCACCTCTATAGCTTCCCTACTCCATCCTTTAGCTGTACAAATAGCAGAATCAAATTTAGATCATCAATATGGGCACACAAAAAAGTACAAAAATACTGAATAAACTCTGTTTCTGGGTAGTTTTGTATCTATCATAGCTTTTTACTGCTTATCTTCCAGTTTTGTGGTTTGATTATACATACTGTGAGGAGTTCAGCCACTTGCTTCCCAAATTTCAGAATTTTTAGATGACTCCTCTCTGGACCTGATGCCTTACTGCCTTTTAAATTATGTTAGTTCCAGTATAATCTCTTTTGAAAGTTCAGTGCCTAGGATTGTCTCATATTAAATAAAATTTTCCTTCTAGCGAAGACTATCAGAAAATTATTTCACTGATAAATAACTAGCTAACTGCCTGGTATTATTTCTACAGCTTTCTTTTTCCCAAGAAACATGGACTTAAATTTTGATATCTCACATCATGCTATTGATAGACTTCCATGCTGCCTTATAAATCTATATTAAAAGCTAGAATCCCACTGCTTGTATTCGATAATAATTTAAGCTTTTAATTTAGCATTCCTAGTATAATGCTGAAAACTAAGTTAAAATTAATACTAAAAACTGATACAACTCCAAAGACCCTAATGTTGTAGCAGTAGTCTCCAATATAAATGCAAGTCCATTCTCCGGAGATACTGAATTTGAGTTGGAAGAATTCCCTAGCATACATAAAGCCCACTTATCATCACTTTTAATAACATCATTAATGTGGAGGTTTTTATGACAACTGGGATACCTATGCAAACAGCTACAACTCAAACATCTGGAATCTGATACATCATTAGTTGTCTTATCTGTTTTCTTCAGCCAAATCTCACCTATTGCCTTGGAGCTAATGGATGTTTCTTAAGCAAATTTCACCATTTTTGCCTTCTCAGTGAACTTACATTTTGTTGGAATTTTTTTTCCTCCTAAATGACAGCAAAAGCACTTGACATTAAAGATTTTGAGGTCCTTGATTTAACCTCATAACATAATAAAAGTCAATAATAGCTCAGATAAGACAGCAAGGAAGCTGAAACCTAGGGTTTTTCTCCCATCCCTTACATTTTCACCTTCATAAGGTAAAAGTACTAGATCAAGAAGTAATAGTTGGCATGTTAGCTATAATAATGCGAAGAACGTTGCTGCCGTCTTTCCCTGTAAGTCACCGCATGAGAGAAGATTCTTCAGCTTATGTTGAGCTTTTTCTTTCCTTTTTTTTTAATTCTTCCTTTTTACACCACTCTTTACTTGTAGCTTCCCCTGTGGTAACAGTAGAAGCACGCAAGTAATACAACAGCACTTGTGGAAGAGGGGAAGACAGGGCAGGTGTGAACCACCTGTCCAGCCATTTGGCCTAAGCCTGCTTCCTCCTTTTACGGGCACTCACGTCAATTGTAACTTTAGAAGTCATTAAAGTGGAAGTGTAGAACTGAGTCTGAGTAAATGTTCACTTGGTTTAGCTGATCACCACTGCAGACACACAAGAAAGTTCTGTACGTTTCACCACAGAGATCAAAGACACCAAAAGACTCCGGCAATTTAGATGAGCCATCAAGAACCAGCAGACTAAAGCAGCAGCAGGATAAACACGTCTCCAGACACAATCCACTTTGTTAGAGATGGTGATCATGATGTCAAAAAAGTACCAATGCTCACTGGTATTTGACATGTAGAGTACTGCAGACCGGGCACGGATCTTACCTTCCAGAATAATAACTCCTGTGTCACACAGAATTCGAACTGTTGTCAAAACCACTAGTATGGAGAATACATATGTACATATAGGATCAGCAATCTTGTATTCTGGCTGAAAGGGAAGGTCCAAAGTGTTTAAGAATGTATGAAAATAAGCTCACTAATAAAATGTGACCCAGAAAATGCAGTTACTTCTAGCTCCAACTTTCATGAGTATTTCTTTTTGTTTGATTAGTTACAAAACACATAACAGAGATAGTCTTTGCTTATTTTGCCTGAATGTCCAAAGCTTGTATTTTTTTAATAACTTACAAAAACAAGTCTCTTTTTAATCACTGGAGTTGAAATTAAAAAAAATCCACCCTGCCTCAAATACTAGCCATTCCTTACCTTAAAGCGTATGATGTATGCAGCTACGAGCACACCAATGCTCTGTACCAGGTCCCCCAGGGCGTGTACAAACGCTGCTCTCACGGCGAGGCTGCTGTGTCCATGGCTACCGCTGTGGGCTGTGTTAGGAGAGTTCGACTGAGGTACGTGAGAGTGAGGGTGGGAGTGGGAATGAAGGTGGCCAGACTGATTCAGCAAAAAACCCATTCTGAAAGGGAAAGAAGAAAAATGTTCCAGGAAACAGGCTTGAGGGTTTGGTGGGGTAAGGGATTTTGTTGCTTTTTTCTTTTTATTTCCTTTTACGCCAAATAATTCAAAAATTTATACTCAGTATAATTTCTTGTCTTACTTATGAAAATGAAGAGGTCCAGCAAAATTACATCCCATGAGAAAGTTACAGGCCATGAATGAATTAGCAGCTTATTCAGAAATACATTTACGAGTCTTAATGGAGAGAAGGGAGATCTTACATTAAGTTAACTGCAACACCAACGGCTGCTGTAATCAGCATGATATCGCCATTTATTTCATAGTCCATATGGATAGTTCTTTGAACAGCTTCATACAAGAGGAATGCCATAAGGATATAGACCAGCAATACGCTAATGATGGCTGACAATACTTCTGCAAACAGAAAGGAAACAACATTACAAAAGCAAGTCTCAGATCTATTTCTAGTTCCAAATTAGAATGTGGACAGAGCCTTAATTATTTTAACTATTTTATGCGTATTATAACTCTAATGCACAACTAACAAGTTGTGTGCTAAATAAAACTCGTAAAATAGGATTAGCAAATGGAGTTTGTTCTAATCAACTTCTTCACACTTCCCTGTCTGTATATCCCTCAAATCATGTTTTCTCTGAAAACTTCTGCGTGAGCGATGACTGCGACTTCTTCAGCCAACCCAGCTTTTGCCTGAGAAGTCGCAGACAAAGGCCCTGTCCAGGGGAGAGGAAGATAGGTGATCTCAAACATCACCAGCCCACCTACAAATAAGAGAAAGCTTGAGTTCAAGTGTCCACACTATTAAGCTGGATTTGGAAATTACTTTTATATATCCTTTTGTATTTGCAATGGAGAAAACAATTATAAAAAGATTAAGGAACTGAACAGTACAAACTTGTCAGGCATATTAACTCCTAAGCTTGACATATGTGTACATACATGTTACTTACTGCAGAGTTCAGCTATGAAGGATTGCTTAATGTAAGGTTCTGTATTGCTGTAATACACTGCTTTAACATTATCTAATGTTTACCAAATACCCATATTTCACAAAAGTAAGAGTGTTATGACCAACATTTTGGTGTAGGAATTTTAGCTGATCACAAGGGACTTTCAGAAGGGCACATACATCTAAATAAAGAAAAAATTAGAAAGTTAACAAAAACTCCTCATATTTCATTGTCCTGCACCTTCTGTTGCCATTTACATCTGCAGAAAGTGGTTACAGCTCTCTACAAGGTTCCTGCTGTTCTGATGTGAGGTAAACAGGCCTGAATATTTTCTGAGTCTGGACCTTAGTGCTGTTTGCCTCGGTACCCCAGTCATAAAATTTGGCTGGTAATAGCCTACATAAACCTGAGGAGGACGAGTCCACACTACAGCTTTAAGGTCCTACTGTAAAGAATATAGGTATTTCCAAGTGGGTCACTAGATTCCTTTTAACATAAACATACTTTTACCCTCTAGCTTCATATTCTGCAAATGATCGCACTGTTGCAGCTGAAACTGCAAAAAAAAAAGGTGCGAGATATCAGACAGAGAAAACAATGGTCTAGTTAAAAGACTGTCTCAGTTATAAGCAAGTTAATACAGGGCTTTACAAAAAGCACTGGGAAAACCTTAAAGCTAGCTCCATTGTACTGTGTGTAAATCCGCAGCCCTGCCTGAGTAATCTGTAATCATTATGCATAATGCCCATTACTGTCACTTGCTAGATAGATCACTGGGATCTTAGCTTTCCTGTGTGAATTCAGAGCTGGAATTCACTTACTTGGAACTCTAACGGTTATTCTTCTGCCTTGTTTCACGCATGTTGCCCTGATTTATTCCCCAGTGAGGGCAAAATTCTGCTCTTGGCTGTACCATAGCTCCAAGAATACTGATCTGAGAATTGCCTCGCTTCTCCCTCTGCTTTGACTCTGTCAGTGTGTAGTACAACTTTGGTTACTGCAGGTATCATTTCTAAGACAGAACTGCCTTAATTTTATTTATTGAATATTACAGTCAAAACTATGCAGCTAAATCAGCATTCCGATATCATCAAAATCACTTGATCCATACACTGAATTGTTAACATCATTATGGGAGCAGCAACTCACACCAACACATTCAGCTGTTCGGTAGTGTGTCAATGCCTGGACGAGTACCAGCATTGCCAGGCAGTAACAAGGCTCTGACAGGCAACTGTCACAATCTCAGACGATTTCAGAGCAACGTGAAAATCCTGGAAATATCTGTGCAAGTGGTAGTGTTCTTTACAAAGCAGGTGGATTATTCAGGGCAATAGCCTTAAAAAAAAATAATACATTACTTAGAACGTTTCCCAGAATGCTTTCTAAAAAAATTGTGAGTCCCTAGCACATTAGCATTTACCAGAGAAATAACATATTGTGGTTTTACAATCTAAAACCATGTTGTCTGCAACGGAAACCGGTGTTCTCCTTGCAGTTTCTTTCACAGCATCATTGTTATGTCAGCACTATAGATTTGTGCTGAGATCTTTCACTTCTTGTGAAATGAACTATGCACTGCCTCGGTGGACTGACTGATTCTCTCATTACTAACATTGTCTCTGCAGCAATGGAAAAATGCCAGGTTCCATATCTATGCTGAGATCTGCTCAGTGCCTTGCTGAGAAGGAGGTATCTCCACTTGGTAGAGAAACAGAACTATTTTTGGCTTCAAGAATATAATCCTTTTTAGACATGACTGCAACTTCCATTATTTTGCCTTTAGTTTTCTAACCCATTCCTGAATCTGTTGGCTTCCTTTTCACCACTGAAAAATCAACAAAATTGAAGATGGTGCATATGTATTATGTATTCAAAGAGAATTCAAATAAATGAAAACTAGTGCTAATTTAATTCTGGAATTTGACTAGACAATTAATAGGTCTGTTGTCTTTACAATGCAATGTTTACTGGAATGAGTTTGAAAATTCATTGTTCTGCGAACAAAAATGATGATGAGTACCAGAAACACTGTTCATTAGAATGTTTTCATGCTTACTTTATGTACAGATTATCTTAAAACTTAATGCAAAGCAGGTCAGTGAGGAGATAGTTCTTGCACATATTCCCCGCATTAAACAAATGCTCCAGATTTTTTCTGTGACAGATGCTCAATCGGTACCCTATTTTTAACATTCTGTTGTGTTTTAACATCTCTCTCATGAAATTCAAGCTATTGTTGAGCTCATATTATTTACTGACAAGCTTCTTACATATAGGTTATTTGGAAAAATGCGTTGTAGCAAGGATGTACCCTAGAAGCAGCTTTGTTCCATTGCCAGCATTCACTGATCTGTGAAACTGGGCCCGCAGGCCATGGTGGTGCCTGAAATCACGCAAATAAATTTCATGAATATGACTTTAAAAAAAATGTGTATAGTGATTTTGAAGCATCCTGTCTTCTGTACTTGCAGAGCCTAGATCAAGGTTTGGGAGCCTCTTGCAGGGCCTTTACCCCCTTCCCCTTCCTCACCGCAGCCACAGCAGCTTTTCCCCCACCCTCAGGCTCTGGTCCTCTTCCTCCTACACAGCGAGCTGCACTGCTGCAACTCATGCAGAATGGCTGAGGTAGGAAGGAGCCTCTGGGAGCTGTGTAGTCCTGCTCAAAGCTAGGTCAACTACAGCAGGTTGCTCACACTGTGTCAAGTTGGGTTGTGACTATTTCCAGCTGTGGAGACCCCGTAACCTGTTCCAGTGTTTGAACACCTACTGGCACTGGGCAGCAGAAAAGGGGGAGTAACTGTCGCAGAACTGAGAACCTGCTCCCTGTAGCTTCTCCCAGGGAGAGGATGGTGGGCAATACGGACGAATTCTGTGGGCCAGATCCAGCCCATGGGCCACCACTGGATCAGTCTGGCCAGCATTCTTCTTGGCAGTAAAATGGGGGAAAAAAAAAAATTATACAGGAAGTGAGGTGGCACGAATCCTCAGGGATTTGTGTTTGCAAAGTGCTATGGAGCCCTCAAATTAATTAATTGAAAACTCAGTGAAAATTTACAGAACTGAGTAAGATTTTAATGGCTACATAAATTGATTTTATTTTTCTTAACTCCTGTTTTAAGCTAGGCCATGGCAAGTCCAATGCATGTACTGTTTGGTTTTAGAAAAGTTACAAAGACATATAAACTACTCAGAATATTTTTAACTAGGGCTAAAGTATGTATAAACGCCAGCAAACGTTCTTCTGGAGAGTATGAGCAAATGCCAGGGGCATACCTGCAAGGTCAGGTTTCAGTATTAGGGGAGCTCCTATTGCAAAATTAAAACTTCTTGAAAGAAAAGTTTGTAATGGGAAATGCTGGCATTGTTAATGCTTTCTTGCTAAAGCCTCAAAAATCTTTGCTAGTGTACAGAGTTATGCATTCATGCACTAGTGACTAACTGATGACAAATGACTAGGAGTGATGGAGTTGTTGAATTCTACTGCTGTTCTAGCAGCCAAAATAAGAATTGCAAATAACAACTACACAAGACTCTGAAATTCCTTGAAAAATATATGCTATAGAATGTATATGTATAGAGCAGAGGTAGCAGACTGTGACACTAGAAGTTATGTATTTCATGAAAAATAAAGGTTGAAGCTTTTGGTAAAACGTCTACAAGACCTGCATCTGTATATTATGAATTATTATACCCAGATAGCAACCACATGAAAACACCCTTTATCATCATTACATTTCCAAACATGAAGTAATGAATCCTGAAAATACCCTTCCAAGGTCTAGTACATAATTCTGTCTACGCTTCTTTTTACAGACACCTAAAATGGACAGAGGTTAATTAATTTACTGTATTGCAAACCGTGGGACATTTTGACCTCTGTTTTGTGTGGTTTGGAGAGTGCAAGAGGAATACTGATTTATACAGCTTCTGGCAGGGCAGAGCTCTCTGATGATACGCTCTACAGAACTTTTTAGTTCTGGATTAAGATGTCATTTTTCACATTGAATAGGACTTTTTTCCAGTGTCGTAATTCTGCTGAAGTCAATGGGACTTTGTAAATCCTGGGCACTGGCAATAATCCGGTGAGCAACAACCAACTGACATGTACAGCTCCAGCACCAACAAGCCCCTCAGTGTGTCGCACAAGCAGTAACAGTGAGTGACCAGAGAATGTGTTCCTATTTATCTCAACAGCCTCAACTCCAAAACGCAAGGGTGCACAGGGGCCTGACCTAATGCAACAGCCCAGTAACTGCAGATGGGCTGTGAAACACAGCTGCATATCCACCCTTGCTCTTGCTGGGGACAGTTTCCCTCCTCTGAACCCTTTTTAAACTTTTTAGACCATCGTTCCTTTGTAGGAAACCATATTTACAATGTCATCGTGTATCCAATTCCCCAACCATCCTCTTTAAGATGGAAGATGAATCAAGCATTCTGAATTTAACTCTGAATCTGCTTAGTCCTGGTTCCACAGAGATGGAGAGACTCATCCTGCTCCCAGTGAGTGAAACTCTGCCATCAAACTTCACTTTTGGTTGACGTTTAAAATTTTAAAACTTTTTTTTTAATTATCTATTCCCTTGTGGCAATACAAGCTACGTAGCAGATCCGCAGTGGCCAGTGAAAGGACATTAGAGTCAGGGTGTTAAAGCAATTTTTAGGTTTGTTACTACTTTCTTTCTAGTTACCTATTCTTCTAGAATTAGGTGATCTTTACAGCTGTTGCTTAAAATGCTCTGTTAATAGCAAAAGCTGATATCTACATACCTAAGCGATGAAATCCAAAAGTGAACCTCTTTGTGGGAGATTTTGCAGACAGCCAGAGAGCAAGCAGGGTCAAAATAATACCACTAAGGTCAGTTAACATATGAAGTGCATCTGTCATAATTGCTAGACTGTTAGCAATATATCCACCTGAAAACAAAATTGGAAAAGTCAGGACATATGACATTTATGATTCTAGATAATATCCTCTTAGCACAGCTTACAGTTATTTATTTTCAGAACAGTGTATCAAGTGCATGAGAGCCTTTCTTATAATCACTGAACAGGGGGGTTTTGCCATTACAATCAAAATGCCATGCTGTAATTTAAAGCTACCATAGTTACAAGTGCAGTGAAGTGTGCTTTCTGTTAAGAGTAACATTGAAAGGATTCACTCTTTTTATTCTCACAGAGACTCTTTGCACCATAACATTTGCAAGATCAGGCCCAAAATATTTTTGTATCTTTTCTCTAGATATTATTGCATATGTGTTTAATCAGCTGATCCTTTTATTAAACTACATCTGTTCAATATTTTGACATTATGGAACAGGGACAGAAATCCAGTGACTCAATGGCATGGAAATTTACCCTGCCCCTTTTTTATTTTTATTACATTATCTGTTAACCTTCATTATTCCCTGTCCTGGCAAGAGTGTTTAAGTTCTGCCAATATATATTGCAGACAATGACTTTCACTTGCACAGCATTTCTCTTTGTTATTTATTACCATAATTTTTTCTTGTAATCATGAGCTGCATTGAGACAAATAACTTCAGATCAAAGGTTAATATCTTTGTTCCAATTCAATTGCAAATACTGCTATTGGAATGGGCGAGAGATTTAAACAATGCAACTCTCTCTTAAGCATTCTTTATCCAAAGGGGAAATCAAGGACAGGCTGTGTTGTCTTCCATATGCATGAAGGTAAGCCCATTGTCTCAAAAAAGATCATATCTTTAGTGTCAGCTCAGCTATGATTTAGTTTCTCTTTTTACCTGGAGATTTTCATTCAGCCTGTAAATTCTACTGAGCAAAGCATGCAGCTGGTGTGCCATTTGGCAGGCTTGAGGCTCCAACTAACATTTCGAGTAAAGGTATCTTCGTATACAATTAAAACTGTCTTAGTGAAGGGGCTGACCATGAGGAAATAGCAAAGGAAAATTCACAACCGGCCGACTGCTTTGAAGACTAGCCATAAAATGTGTGTGTGTATGGCTGTGGGTATTCCTTTCCAGTTCCCTTCCTCCATCCCGCCCTTCTTCAGTTGTTCATAACTTTCTAAGTCAAATTCTCCTGAGTATGAAATTTTCCAAAGACAGTCACAACTCAAAAATAATGAGTTTTTAAGATATAGCAATTCAGTGGCTTTTTCAGTAAAATGAGTTACACCTTTCCTTTCTGAATTGATTTGTGTTCTCACATCATTTAAAAAAATATGACTTAGAAATGTGCAACTCAGCCTCTTTTATAGTCAACACAGAAGAAACAATAATTTATATCTAAGGACATTCAATTCAGGAGTTTACATGTATGATCATTGAAAGGATGTATGTTAATTCACATGTATTCAAGAACCACTTCAGTCCAAGATGAATCAGTTCTATTTCAGCTAGTGTCTCACTTTTAAAGACTTGGAAAATTAAATTATAAAGAAGGAATTCAGGTACATAAGCTAATCGTAATGCAGCATGTGGATGAACAAAACATAATTGAGATTTATGAAATTCTGAAATCAAAGGTTCTCTGTTTCCAAATGTATTGGTTCATTGCTTGGTTAAAGGTACTGCCTGCCTAAGAGCTGTTCAAACACAACTGGCAGCTTGGAAAAAAAAGACGTCTATAACCTTTACAAATAGACAGCTTGATGGCTCACCACTGCTTTCAGTGTCCCATGCAGGACAGCAGTCCTCCTCATGGATGATCAGTTAGAAATCTCTAAACATAGCTGAAAACATCAAAATTCTGTCAGAAAAGCTAAGTAGGACTTACAGTATGTTTTTCATTTCTTGATGCAAAATGGTTCCCCCAAAGTGTAAGTTGTTATTTGACTTTTACAACGACCGTTCATCAAATTAAACAACAAACACAGAGGTGGGCTGGGGTAATGAGTTCGGCTATACTTTGGAAAAAATATGCCAATCAAGATTTCACAAAAAAGCTGCTGAAACAAGATTTCCTTTGTCTTGACATTGGTAACAGACAGCAGAAAGATTTTTACTGAACAAATTAATTGTCTTGATAGGGTCTTCTGACTTTTTGTCAAAAACCTCAAATCTGTCAAAGATCATAGAAGTCAGTTAAAATGTCCTGTATAATCAAAGTTTCCCAAATACCTGAGCTACAGATCAATTTAAAAAGTTGCAATATTTAAAACCAACCAGACAGAACACAACACAGGTCTGGAGTGAAATAAATTAAACAGGTAGGGCACTGACCCAGGACTTGAGGGCTCCATCTTTAATTACTTGTTCTGCTGCTGATTACTTGCCCTATGACAAGTCACTCAGGTCAAGATCCACAAAAGTACAGAGATGCCGAAGTCCTCTGTTTATTCTCTGTGGAAGTTGGATGCCTGAATGTTTTATGGGTCTGGCCCTCAGTGCCGTCTGCCTCAGTGTCCTAATAACGAAACAGAGCTGGTAACCGTGTACATAAACCTGAGGGGGATGAGCCCACACTACAGTACTAACGCTCTGTACAGACAAATCCGGCACCCTGACCTGAGCCTGCAGAAGTCCCGGCTGTAAGGGAGAAACAACAGATGATGTGACAGCGATGAGAGAGTATTTTTACACCTATTATTTCTAGAGCTCTCCCTGCACTAGGCATGGAGAGGTCTGCACTAGCATGAATCAGATCCAAAGCCCCCAACAGCTACACTCTTAGTGACTTCAGCATCAAGCTGCCAACAGCTCAGGCACGTTATTCCGATGAACTAAATTCAGCACCTATCAGTACTCTGATATGAGTACAATCAAATAAAATCACTCTCATGTTAAAGGATGTCTATGTCTGGGATATAACACTATGTTGCTTATCAAATTTACTTGAGTTCATGCTGAAACAAAGTCTCAGCCAAAGAAAAAAAAGGAGCCAGGGGGCAAATGAAGGGATTCTACCAGATCCCTGCAACAGGTTTGATGCAGAGTGCCTCATCTAGGACGAGCGCATATATTGTGGCAGTGTTATTAATGACTAGCCACACACTGAGAGATGGTGAAAGACAAACCCACTTCCTTCCATTAACCCTTGTTCCTGAAACAAGGCCCCAAATGAAACTGGTGCAGATACAGTCAGTATTCTGGTCTCTCTCTGACAAACGGCCCATTTGTCCTTGGGATTTTTTCTATATACGTGGGACAAATGGTATTATTTATACGCAAGCAACAATTTTGCTCCCTGTCCACCTTGTAGAAGTTTCTGTCTTAAAGACACAATTCACAGCTGTCAGAGGACGACTGATCCAAGAGCACGAGCTCACGTTACACGAGCAAACGTCAGCTCTTCAGCCATTACTGACCAAATCCACACAGGTGAGGAGGAGGATGTCAGTCCCATGTTACCATACCTGAGGCATCTCTCTTCTTCACTTCCAGAAAGTTTTTGTGACTGGATTTATTTATTTTTTTTTCTGGTGAATTATGGCAAATAATTCATCTGATTAGATCTGATTTAGACTTGTATGTTAAAATGAAGGCAATTTAAAAGCAATTAATTGTTACAGTTGCTAGAGAGACCTGGCTCAGCACACACGTCAATGTACTGGCACTGTGCAACGCTCCCCACTACTCCAGCTCAGGGGTAAGCGGAGGAGCGAGTTCAAGCATTCCTCAGGAGGCTGAGCAGCACCAAGCAGGCACTTGCACTGAATGGCACGGTCGTATCCGAAAGGTATCCGGTAACAGGACACTGACAGTGGTACGTGAACAGAGATTAAGTCATCAGTACTTTGTGTATCCTTTGTGAAAATGATTAGATAATGGTGAAGGCATAACATTTAATAGCTCATCTATGCATCCAAGGGACCTTGGAATTTAATGTTATCTCGAGCCCATGCTACTATGGCCTATTAAATAAAGCACAGTCGTTCTGTAGAGACTGCTGTATAATGCACAGCTTCTCATGAACCTGAACAGCAAATGATAGCGTGTCTTTATGAGGGAGCAATAAAAGCTGAACTTGAGCACCAGATTCATTCTGGCCAGTATCAATCAGACACTTATATAGGAACAAAAGTCCAGGTAGAACCCCACTGTACTTCTGCCAAGTGCTAACAAACAAAAAACCACAAAGGATTTGATCCTACTTGGTACTCTTAGATGCTGTAATGGGAAGTGTTAAAACACTTGTTTGGATTGACATTGCTCGTAAGATTTATGCCTGGATGGGGCACATGCATAGGGAGCACAGCAGGACATCAGGAAGTTGTTGAGAGTGGCTTCTTCACTGGGTTGTTACTGCCAGCTCAGGATTTGCCTTGTCAGTTGTCAGGAACAGTGCATTGCTGTATCTGGCGAGCAGGGATGAACACCCCCCAACACCAGAGTGCTGTTATTACAGTCAATGTCACACTTAGAAACCGTATTGCCCTCTTCTTCTCTTGCTGCAAGCACAGCACGATTTTATGGCAGCAATTAAAAAATACTGAGGATGAAATTGTTCATCTTCTTTTATTTATGTCTGTAATAGAATGCCCCTTCTTCCTTGCTAAAAACACCTTACAAACTTGTGAAGAGAAGCTTACAAGGAGAAATAAAGAGCCATCAGACATACCAAAAAATGCCTATTCTGTGCCATTTGGGGGGACTGATGAGGTAAGGACTGGTTCAGGTACGGGAGCTGCAGGTTCCCCTTTCTCTGACTGCACGGGAAATACGGGCGGACTTTGCCCCTTCGCCCTCCCTGCAGCTAATCCCCCCGAGCTCTCCCAGCCACAGGCGGTTTCTCTCGGCAAACAGCTAAACCCAGGGCCGGAGCAGCGCGGGGGGCCCCCAGAGCCCCCGACTCACCTACGAGCTCCCCGGTCATGAAGAGGAGGTAGAGGAGGGCGGCGAGCGTCAGCCGCCTCTTCACCTTCCTCCGCCCGGCGCGCTCCCGCCGCCCGCTGCAGCCGCCGCAGGGG
>Ga0065711_1005833_pt1 | contig 32721 bp, 18 predicted proteins | sample Hoacrofraction12_FD_59098 | JGI IMG/M metagenome (GOLD analysis project Ga0065711, IMG submission 59098) | Hoatzin crop microbial communities from Cojedes, Venezuela - Epithelial fraction 12 v2 (version 2) | ecosystem: Host-associated > Birds > Digestive system > Esophagus > Crop | place...
TTGTTTTTGACATCCCTTGCCAGCTTCAGTTCCAGGTGAGCCTTGGCCTTCCTCGTCGCATCCCTGCATGCTCTCACCACGTTTCTGTACTCTTCCCAAGTGGCCTGCCCCTCTTTCCACATTCCATGGAGTGGAAATTTCCTTTGCACCTGAACCTGTTTGACCTGATAAACAACACTAAGCTGCAACAGTGGAAGAGAATGGGGAGACGGGGATGACATTAGTTAGGGGACTGACCCTTCTGCCTCATGCAAAACCTTAAATGATGTTAACAGGGGAGGGCAGAAATATTCTTTGCCAAAAATGATGTTGAGACTGTGTCATCCCCAGCCATGCTGACCGATGCGTTCCTCTGTAGGTATCTCAGAGCTGACAAGGGTAAGCTTACCTACGAGCACCTCTTCTAGGAGTAGCAGAATTTTGTTTAGCAGTTGTGTTTAAAATTAAAGGAAGTGTTTTGTTCCAGTGAGCTGGAGCCAGTCAGAGTATAAAATCTGCGTGCTTTCTTTTTGTGCCAAGGTAGGAGAACCAACAATTACAAAAGGAAGTTATGTTCCCTCACACCTTTCCTGCCTGTTTTCTGAAAGCAGGCCTTCTATGCTGCTGGATACAGCCTGCCAGATTTTATTTGTGTTGGTTTCCCCTAACCTGTGTTAGAGTTGGTTTCGGTGTCCTCTCCAAGCTATTACCCCTTTCACACAATTTCCTGTGATTCGCTCCTGCTATGTTGTAGAACCAGTGATTGAACCAGACTGGCAGATCATGGTGTGCTGTGGTAGCACTTCCAAGAGCCTTGATGGCACCTCCCACAGTGTTATTTTCCTCATATCTGTGCTTCTCACAAGTCCATGTCAGCTGCTGAGAGAGGAAGAAACACGGTCCCAGTGAGTGCAAGGGTTGTGCCTAGTCTCTTCTGACGCAATGGTGTTTGCTGCCAAACTCTGCTCTGGGAGTGCAGTGCTATGGCCTCACGTTGGGTGTAAAGCCGTAATGTAAACTGTGTAAATCTCTGCCACGCTTGTCACTGTGTCTCCCTTCTCTGGAGGAATTAATGTGCTTACCAGATGGTTAAAACATGAGCAACACGCAAACACCATGCTGTCAAAATATCTAGCTGACATACTAGACACACATTTCACCCATGCCAGAAAGCTTGTCTTTAGGCAGACTGCTGAACTGAGGGCTTCCATTCTGATGTGAATTCTACTTGTTTCCTCAACTTTACATTAGGGACTTGTCCTGGGTTCAGCTGGGATCGAGTTAATTAAGAACTGGTTGGGCTGACCCAAACTGCCAATCAAATGGGATATTCTATACCATGGGATGTCATGCTCAATATTTAAGTGGGGAGCTGGCTGAAGGAGGGCCTTTTTGATATTCAGGAGCAAGCTAAGGATCGGGTGGTGAGAACACTGCATGTTGTATATGCTTTTTATCGGTATCGTTGATTGTTGTTTTCTTCTCCCTTTGCTATTCTGTTAAACTGTTCTCATCCCAACCCAGGAGTTTTGCCTTTTTCCTTCTGATGGTCCCCCCATCCCACCGGGGAGGGGGAAGGAGTGAGAGAGTAACTGTGTGGTTTTTTATTGCAAACTGAGGCAAAACCTGTCCTGGGCTGTCGCATCTCTTCCTTGATGGCCTGAGGTGTCATGGGCCCACTGAGCCATAAACAGTTCACCCTTCTGTTGCCAGTCGAGATCCACCTGAGCCACTTCAATCTTGGCAGCTTGATCCACCTGCTGGTTGTTTTGATTTTTCTCAGTGGCCCAACTCTTGGGTATGTGGGCATCCACATGACATACTTTTACAACTAGCTTCTCGAGCCAGGCAGCAATATCTTGCCGCAATGGGGCAGCCCAGATGGGTTTGCCTCTGTGCTGCCAGTTGCCATCCTTTCATTGCTGCAGCCACCTCCACAGGGCATTTGCCACCATCCATGAGTCGGTGTAGAGATAAAGCACTGGCCACCTTTCTCAATCAGCAATGTCTAAAGCTAGCTGGGTGGCTTTCACCTCTGCAAACTGCCTCGACTCACCTTCTCCTTCAGCAGCTTCAGCAACTCTTCATGTAGGACTAGATGACCCACAGAGGTCCCTTCCAACCCCTAACATTCTGTGATTCTGTGATTCTGTGACTCCATACAGCTGCCTTCCACCTTCGATCCTTTCCCACAATGCGACAGGACCCATCCATGAACAGGGCATACTGCTTCTCGTTTGCTGGTAGTTTATGATATGGTGGAGCCTCTTCAGCAGCAGTCGTCTCCTTCTCTGGTGACATTCCGAAGTCTTTGCCTTCTGGCCAGTCCATGATCACTTCCAGGATTCCTGGGTGACTAGGGCTTCCCATTCAGGCCCACGTTGTGATTAGTGCAACCCACTTACTCCATGTAGCATCAGTGGCATGATGTGCAGAGGGGACCCTCTCTTTGAACATCCAGCCCAGGACTAGCAGTCGTGGTGCTAAGAGGAGCTGTGCTTCAGTGCCAACCACTGTACATGAGAGGCAAGACATCTGTTAAGAAAGGGCCACCCAAGAAGGCTGTCAGTGTAGTTGCTGTTGAGACAAAAGAAGGCTATCAGCAATCTCCCATGGGAAGGAATCACGTTAGAGAAGTTCGTGGAGAACTGTCTCCTGTGAGAGAGACCTCACGCTGGAGCAGGGGAAGAGTGTGAAGAGTCCTCCCCCTGAGGAGGACGGAGCGGCAGAGACGTGTGATGAACTGACCACAACCCCTGTTCCCCGTCCCCCTGTGCCTCTCGGGGAGGGGGAGGTAGAGAAACGGGAGTGAAGTTGAGCCTGGGAAGAAGAGAGGGATGGGGCGAAGGTGTTTTATAAATTTAACTGTCCTTTTCTCCCCAAGTTCAATATGTTTTGTCTGTGACAGTAATTGGTGAGTGATCTCTCCCTGTCCTTACCTCGACCCACGAGTCTTTCATCATATTTGCTCTCCCCTGTCCAGCTGAGGAGGGGGAGTGATAGAATGGCTTTGGTGGGCACCTGGCATTTATCCAGGCCAAACCAAAACAGGACTTAACTTCATAAAAAGTTAACATCTTCAGCAGAAACATCTTGCTGCATCCTTTCTTCCTAAGTCAAAAGGCTGCAGCAATGTCAAACATGGATTAAAAGGAAGGAGCTCTATAACTTGTGTTGATCCAACAAGGTACTGCACCGAATTTCTGGTTCAGTGCACTCATTCACTCCTCAGTGTGCTCCCACATTTTCAGCAAGTCCTTCCACAGGTGTGCATGTGAAAGTCCCGGCTGTGACCCTCCCCCCCCCACCCCCCAGCCTCCCAAAAGCAAAGGCCATGAAATTAAACCATCCCGGGCTTTTCAGAGTGCTGCGCCCAGGACAATGCAAAGCGATGACCAAAACACCGCAAGGTGACTGTATTGCCACACACAAGATTAAACTGAGAATGTTGAAGAAGTGCCTCACTGGTATTTTATATCGGAAGTGACTCTGGGCCACCCTGGTTGTCTATTCACTAACCCGTGTTTTCAAGACAGCTTTACTGCTGTTTCCTTCTTTAAATTCACTGAAAAACTCCCAGTGACAGGCAGTCATTTCGCTGAAGGTTGACCGGTTTTGTATGAGTGGAAATACTATGCTTCTCATACTGTTGCAAAAGCACAGCACAGTGTTGTTTTCTGATCCATCTCGTTCATTTACAGAAGACTACAAGTGGCACAGCCTCACTGCACGGCTGGGCAAGGGGCATTTAAACAGCCTGCTGATTACCTGCTTTTGATCAGGTATCACCGTGCTGAACTGGGGAGCAATTTTAAAAATTCTCAGAAGAACAAAAATAAGCACTGAACCCACACATGCGCAGTGTAAAAGTCAGCCTTTGGGAAACTCATGCAGGAAGAATGACTGAGGGCTGGCAACTGTCCCAGCAGAGTGACTAACACTCTGACTGAAATCAGCATGATAAATGAATTTTAGCATTGCCGGCATAAGAAAGCCACGTTGCCAGTTTGGTCTTTCTGAGAGAAGAATCAAAGTAGAAGGCAACAGCCAGATCCTGATGTGCAGCTGAGCAATGCAGCACGCTGCTCTCAGTGTGTGCTCGATCCGACGGGAAGCGTGGCTTTGCCAGAGCTTCTGCTCCTGACCTGCACACCCAGCTGCAAGGAGCTCCGGGAGGGAGAGCTGTGCGGTGCTCGGGGGTGTGATGAGAGCAGCAGTCCTCAGAGCCCCTTTGCAGGCTTTCTAAGCAGATAGGAAGACCGTTACTGCAGTCTGAATCTGTTGTGCTTCATTTGTCAGATTAAGGCTGCTTAATAGATTACACTAGCAGCAGAGTAGCAAGTAGCTGCTCTGATTTGACGAATCTGGCCTACAATACTAAGTATTTGGATCCATCATACCCAGTGTGTTTTTACAAGGATTTGTCGGAAGAAAAAAACAGTCTTTTTACCGCACAATTGAACTTACTTGAGCACCTGAAAAGATATTAATTTACTAGGAATTATAGCAGCTATTTTGGCCAAAAAAGTGTGGCTTTAACCTTCCCTTCACATGTAACATTATTAGATTTCTATGATGATGTGAAAGTAAGTGACTTCGTTCAGAAAAAAACCCTGCTGTGTATGATTTTATTATGAGATCATAATAACTGACATTAACTGATAGCATTCATCCATATCACCGGCATGCAACTGCTCCAGGAGAGAGGCAACAATGTGGACTAATGGTTCTGCAGTATAGCTGTAGGCTAATGATGTCTTACTAATCACACTAGCCAGAGCAGTGTATCTTTGGACCGTGGTCAAGGGGAACCCAGCAGGTTGCTATTGCTGTCAAATTCCTTTAATATCAGTTAATTATCCAATGGGCATTAATTTGCAAAAGCAGGCTCCCATGGAAACAGTGGGTCAGCAAAATCAGTCTGAGCGCTGTAAGAAGCTTGGTCAGAAAGTGGATGTTTTTTAAGCTTTCACATCTGGCTGAATCCCAGGAGACTGATCCCCAGCCTTACTTTCTTGCCGCTGTGCTGCAAGAAGTCCTAGCACAAGGATTTGCTCTTAAGAGTCTTCCTCCCATGGTCTGTGCAGTGCAGTTAGCATTAAGCCAATGGTAAAGGACACGGCTGACTTGCATGAAATATCTTTTCAGAGCAATCTGCGCAATGGTCGTGTCAGGAAATCAGAATGTGCTCCCAAGTTAAATTGTAATGACTCGGGCTCGGTGAATGGAGATCTCCACATTGATTTCTGCCTTGTAAAGAAGTCCAGGAGTCAACAATGCTTATTGAACAGTTAGTATCATCTTCAAATGAATCACTGCCACTAATCCAGACCCAGGAGCAAGCTGCAGCTTCTCCTCAGATTTTAGCAGTGTTGCAATTCAATCGCTTTTTCCTGCAATGTTTTCCTTTAATGCTAAAATACGTTCATCCTCTTCTGACGGTTGAGAAATATGTTTAGGACTAACACCAGGTTACTTCTGTGACAGCCTTTACAGTCCAAATTAATACTGCAGTAGATGATGAAACATGAAATAGCTCTGTTCCAACATAACTGCTGAACCCAAACTAATCCACAGATTAACCAAGGTCTCTGCCCAACCTGTCTAGGCCTATAGCATAAGCTATAAAGAACAGCATCAGAGTAAAAGCTTTGCTTGTAATACAGTTCAACCTTTATGAATTAGGCTCCATCTGTAATATTTTGTAGAATTGTGAAGATTTTCAGTAAATCCTCAGTTGTAGGTGAGTGAAGAAGTTCTGTTTCTTTGTTTTCCTTAGGATGTCTCTTTGCTCCATGGAGTTAAGAAAGGAAACCTTGAATTTTGTTTTCTCATTTAAATGCTTGTTTGTAAACTATTTTAGAGCATGGGGTGTTCAGTGCTGCCTATTGTAGCCCTTTTGTATGGGCAGGAAAATCAGAACGGAACCCTCCTGGGGAACAAGCAATACTGGTTTCAGCCTCTGAAAGTGGGAGAATCAACAAAATCTAGCACTCTCTTCTCCTGGCTGACAGTTTTAACTAATGAGTCATTTAAACTGCACCAGCAACTGTATGACTCCAACCCTTTCTTTAGATTGTTTCTCTTGATTCAAATCCAAAAGGGTTGAGGCTGAATGGACTATCCTGAGTCCAAAACCATCGAGTGACCTTCCTCACCAAACAGTTCTTTCAGATTTTCATTTCAACAATAACAAATACCTATTTCTTCTGTTTTTCCCCAGGACTCAGACAATCTGCAGAAGTCTATCAGTTATTCACAGAGCCATATTAATACTATTTTTGGGCTCTTGCCACCTTCCTACCCATCCTCTCCAGCCTCACACAGCTTTCTTGGCCCTTTGAATCAGTACACATGTGTCTGTTTTCTCTTAGTCACAGAAGCTGGCCTTTGTTCCAGCCCTCCTGTAGCATATTTTCTGGTCTCTGTTACAAAGGCAATTAAAGCCTTGAATGGACATGTTAGGGTGTGGGTGCAAACTTGTGATGTTGGTTAGCTGGTTTATTTTGCCGTGGTTTAGCTCAAACAAACAGCTGTACCTCACCGCAGATCCTGCCTTCAAATGAACAGCAGGTTTTAGTTTTTATTGCCAGCTTTGCGCATGTGGTGTTGTGGAACTACATCCATCTGTGGGCTACCTTTTCCCGAATGCTGAGCTGTGAAAATACTGGACCTTCTGCAGAGCCTGGTATCCTATTGCTGTATTGTACAATTTAAATCCTTATAAAAATATAAATGAACTTAGGAAAAATTCTTCCTTCTTTTCCTCTGCAAAATCTAATGTCAGAAGGCCTCAAGGAAGGTTTACTATCTATTCGTTATTGGAACAACATCTGAAGCCAAGCTCCACAAAATATGTGTTTTCTTTCATGTGCTGAAAGTTCCTGAACAGTCAGAAAAACTGTTTCAGCTTTAGATGAAACTGTGTTTAGACTTTGTTTTTTCCCCCTTACTTTTATAATGTCAAAATGATGGAACTTATTTTGCTGTACTAGAGGAATATTTATTTGAAACCAACATACATTTGAAAAATGTTTTGATGTTACCAAATCCATGGGACTTTTCCTGGGAGATATTTTCTAGCTAAAATATTCCTTCAATATTCTTCCCGCAGTCTCAAGGTCCTGTGCAGATGTTTGTAGGGCACTGCATGCACAGAAGAAAAAGACCTCTGACCTGAATAGCTTGAAGCCTTCCTAGTCTTTGCTGCTTTTTTTTCTTTCTCATTTTCCATTGTTTGGGAAACAATTGTGACATCAATACATAAAACCTTTTAGAAGTGCTGTTTTAAAAATCCAGAATTAGCTTGCGATATCCTGGAAAAACAGCCTTAGATCTGTATCTGAGAGCTGAACAATCTCGAAGTGCAAGAGGTTCAGAACACAAATGCAAACTCTGTACCTGGGACCCTTCTGAAGTTGCAATGTACTGTTTCTGATCTTGCCTTTTAGAAATGTGTTTATGAAAGCTTTCCGCTTCTCCTTCAGTGATTCCAGGAGGGTATGTTATCTGCTTCCTGCTGTAAGTCATCAGAAACTTTCTTTTCCTCTGCTGTATTACTGTGAAAGTGAGAACAACTTAAAGAAGTGAAAGCAATTTGTTCTCCAGGAGATATTAGATAAAGGGTGCCTAGTGGTTTCTTCGTACCATGTTAAGATGGGGATAAAATGGAATGACATGATAGACCATTAAGCAAAGAAATGTAAGCACAGCGGCAAATTCCTTTCTTGTCTCAAATCTGTGATACATTTTCCTACCTTGGATTATTAAATGACAGTGTCTAAAGCAACAGCTCTGCTGGCTTTGCTGCGCTGGCGTGGGACCTTAGAAGTCAGCAGTGGTCTGTGTTCAAAGAGATCAAGGATTGCAAGCTATCAAGAGGAGATCCAGGGCAGCTGCACTTGCTTACCGCTTCTTTTGAAAATGGCAACCCAGCGAAAACAACTTTACAGACCCCTTGCCTAGCCTTCACTAGGGATCTGGAGGCCCCTGTCACTGCCAATTTCTGAAGCTGCAAGAATTAAGAATCAGAGCAAGAGATTAAATAAGACTGCAATGGTATAGCCTAATGTACTGCTCATATGGCAACAGCAGAGTTCATTAACTGTGTTGGTGCTTGAAATATGACTGAATGCACTGTTAAGCAATTCATTTTTAAAGAAATTCTTGGAAACATGAGACCTCTGCTCTGAAAACTTTCTGAAAATTTGGAAAACAATATCATGAGAGTTACAATTTGCATTAGCCAAAGAGGTTTCGCTTTCACTCTCTCGTAAGAAGTTAAAAAGTGCTTCCATTTTCCAAATTACTACTAAATATCTAGCAAAACCCAGGATCCTATAAAACTAGTTCAAGTGAAATGAGAAATAAAGTCATTAGTAAGCTAAATTACCTTCCCGCTTCACCGCCCCCTCATTTTGCACATTCTCTTTTTAAGGGAGAATCACTTCTACTCCCCTTCTACACCTCAACTCACATGTGCTCAGTCAGAGCTGGGATGGGTGAGGAGGATAATTGCAGTGGTCCAGTGATGTGCCTGAGGGACAGGACCTTTCCTGGAGCATGCTTTCCCTGGCAGAGGTTTCAGCTGGATCCCAAGGGCTCACCATGCAACTCTTGAGCTGCACACTGGGCTGGCATAGCTCATTAAGTTTGGAAAAGACCTCTAAGATCATGAAGTCCAGCCATCAAACCATCACCACCATGCCTGCACTAAACCATGTAGTGAAGTGCCACATCATTTTTTGAACATCGCCAGGGATGGTGACCACAGACTGCGGCAGGAACCAAACCATTACCAAATGGTAATGTTTGCTTGGGGAATAGGATATGCAATGTTGGACTATCCACTTTGTATTCTTCTCCTTCTGTTCATCATAGGTAACAAATCTATGTCCATCAGTTTATGCCTTGTAATGACAGAGTCATTAAACTGAATGGCCTGTGGCTGTCCACTGGCACCCTGTACAGCTGAACAACCCCCCATATCTGTCTGCTGAAACCAGGGCTTTTCCTCACCCAGCCACTTTTTTGTGGTGTGAAGAAGTCTGAAATAGCACTGTCACGCCAGTTAGCAGAATAAATGAGAACAAGTCTTGAGGTGAACAAGGTTGTGTACAAAGAAGTGCTTTGAATTGTAAATATATTGACTTTTCAGTGTATGAGTATAATAGCTGATGCCTTGAAAGCTTTATCACAGTGGAAGGGGAGTGTTAACTAAAACTGACTTTCTCACAAATGTTTTGACCATATACTCAACTCCTTTTAAACACTTGTTTTAATTTCCTCTCGCTCTTTGGGAAGGAAATTAAGTTTGGTTGGTTCCCTCCAAGGAATAAATGCGAAAAGTTTTTCTGGATTCCTTAAAACGAGCAAGTCTTGAAATGCAATCTCTTCTGATTTCTCTCTGCCAAGGCAGAGTTGTCACGTGAAAGGCTGGCAGAGATAAACCCTATGAAACAAAGCAAGCCACTCCTAAACCTCAGCATGGCAGTTCTTTCACTGTTCACAATAGAAAGATGACATTTCAGGAGAAGAGCACTATTCCTGAGACACTAGCTATCAAACAAGCACACACAAAAAATAGCTCAGAGTTAACGTCTGTGTAATGGAGACCAGATAACAGCAGCAATTCCTCTGGAGAGGCTGGCTTGCACCTCGTGTCCTTTCTCTCCTACCCACCATATTCTCACTGGCTGCATGTTGGCTCCAAACTGCTACAGGTTCATGGAAGAGGTCCAGAATGATCCCAGATCAGCTTGCATGTGTCTATCAAACTTCAACAACCTGTCTCAGAGCGTTTCTTTTTTCTAAAAAACACATGACAGCAGGAACAAAAAGGTTATGAGTACCTTACTTCTTTGTACTAATTTCCCGCTGCTGATTATCTATTCTCAGTGCTGTTCTCTTCCCTGCAACTCATCTCACAAACAACCTTTAGAAATTTCTGTCTTCTGTTTCTTCTTTAATCCATGCTGTTAATATTCTTTAGCTGGGAATTATCCCACCATATTTGCCTCAAGCCTTCCAGGTCTTCTGTATCTTTTCTCCAAAAAATGATGGGTGATTGATCCTGTTTTTAAAAGAAAGAGTCATTTTAACTTTCTAAAGCAGGCTTTCACAGCACACTATATCCTGTTATGTCCTGCTAGGGTAGTGGGGTGATTCACTTAATGATGTGTGATTACAGTTTTTCCCTCCTCCTGAGTACTGAAGTTGAATATTTAATCTCAGAAAGCCAGCTTTTTCCAAACTTCTAGCAAAATAGATCCCTTATGAGAAACGTATAATGTATGCAGTCTCCAAGGTTAAAAAGGAAAATAATGAAAAATAACCAGCTGGTGCAGTTTTATCAGATTTGTCCCCAAGGATGCCAATACTGTGCACCAAGTTGGAGAACAGAGCCCAGCAATGACTGACTCTCAGGCAGGTACTGTGAAGTCTCGGAGGGCATTCAGCCGGAAGAAGCCACCACAACGAGAAGCCCTCAGCTTCTTGAAAGCAACTGACTCTGCATTAGCCCTGCCATTGACTAATTTCAGAAGTTTGCTCACCTGTATGAGTCACTATCACATGGAGGCAAAACCGTTTGACAACAGACGTATCTTCAAGTTAGAAAACAGCAAAGCTGCATGTCCCCACAGGGATGGAGCAGACTCCTCCAAGTCTCACGTACTGCAGGCACCTCCAATTTTACCCCCGTATTTGGCATTACGCATCTCCGTGCTGTGTTGCACCATCAGCCTTCGTTATTCTGCCTAATTAGGTCAGTGAGAAGGAATTTAGAACAGTTTTGCATTTTGCTTGTGCTTGTTGGAACAGGAAGGACTGCGTATCACTAAGTTTGTGAGGCAAGCTAAAATAGAAGCAGAGCTATTGCTTAGCAAAATAAGTATTTTGATACTACCTACAGGGATTTTTCCTACGAGGATTTAGGCTTTCTATCCAGCATGGCCTGCAGGGGGCATCAAAAGAATTCAATGGACACTGAACATCATTTTCTGTCTATTTATCAGTAGTGACACTTAAATGAAATATTTTACCATTAAATTCAAAAAAACAAAGAATGCACTATATTAAATAAGAAGATGACATTTCATTGTATCTTTTCTGACTCTTCTAGCTGCTTGATAACAAGTAGATTTTAAAACATACTCATCCTCCAAAGTCTTGTTATCAGAAGAGACATTGAGAGAAGGCCACGGGAGACAGAACTTCTAAATACTTCAGTCACCATTGACAATAGGATTTAGAATGTTTTAAAAGTTCTGGGAAATAAGTCAGACTATTTCAGAAATTCCTGTGTGATCTTCATATTGAAACAGCCTGCCTTTGAGTATTAAAGAGCATTATTATCTGGGTGGAATGTTGTTTGAAGAGTTTTGTTGCATTTGTAAGGGAGAAAACAGCACTGTCGGTAGCATCCACATTTCTTTGCTGCACTGTGAGTGCAGATACAGGGAATTTCTCCTGGAAAAACTGAACAAAAGTTAGCCTACACTCTCTTCTCCTGAATTTTCACTGTTAACTTCTGGCCTTGCTGTTTTTTATTGGGATCTCTTGACTGGACTATTTCTTCTAATCATTTAGTGGCCCTGAATCCTAATGGTCCCAACAGATAGGCTATTGAGGTAAATCTTAAATATTTATAATGCTTTCAAATATTTTCTCTGTACTTTTCTGTAGCCTGTTAACTTTTTTAGCTCTGCAACACTTTTTTTTTTTGCCTATCTCCAACACAATTTGCAGTTACACTTTGCCCTCAGATAGGTGTCCCTGCAATATGTTTCTGCTTGCCTTTCAGTGTGCTGCTTGCTTATTTGTTGTTCGATGCAGGTTGTTTCCTAGTATGTAATTTTCAGGAAAGGATGATGTTATGGATGAGTTACACTTACCTAGATTATATTGTAGCATTTTCTTTGCAATGAACTCTATAATGCCTGTTTCTCTGTAACTTCTACACTTTGAAAAAATGTTTTCACCAATATTATCTCCTCTTTCTGTTTTCTTTGCTGCACACATGTAATCATAAAGTTTCATAGCCCTTGCTGAGATCCATGGAACACTAACATTTATCTTCTGGTACAGCTGGTACGTTCTGGAACAGGTACGATAGTACTAGAGACTAACAAAAGCTGAAAGAAATTCAGACATCTTATTTTGACTAGTTGTTCTCCTATCAAAATAGATTATGACTTGTTCAGCCTCTTGTTGATTTCCTTGTGATGACGAGGTGCCATGAAAGCAAACGTTTGCTACTCTGAGTGAGAGTTGTGATGAAAATACCCCAAGGAAGACTGAGCTTGGGTTACACAGGCAGCATATATCTGAAACTTTCTAGCTTTTGAGCCCTTTACTTGACAATTACATTCTTTTAAAAGGCAGCTTTTCTTTTTCTTCCAGTTGGGCATAGTTCTTCTGACACTTCTTTCCAGCCTCAGGTCTGACCTTCCACTCTATTTTCTCCCTCCCATCCATTTCTGTGCCAAGCCTCCTCTCTTCACCGGCTTTGTATCTTCTTCCCCATTTTCCCATCTTCCAGTATGAATTTTCTTGCCCAGCCAGTCCTTCCAGACCTGCCATCTGAAATTTTTCCCTTACTGCTCCCAGGCTCATATCAGCATGCTCTGGGCTCCTCAGCTGCTCTCACACGCTTTGTTCTGCCACCTCCACCTTCCCCCAGTGCATCATTCATTGTCCGATCCTTTCGCCTTCCCACTTGCTACCTCCTTCCCAAGCTCTCTCTCCTGCAGTTTCTCTTCCAGTTTTAGTGTTCTCCATCCCAAGACACTTCCATATCCAGCCTTAGCAGGGAGAAGGACTGCTTCCACCATCCTCACCCCAGCCACCTGTGTATTCTCTTTTTCCCTTTGCCATCCACCGTCCCATCTCCTCCCACCCTCACTCCTTTCCACATTGGTTTCATCTCCTCTGGCACATTGTGGGCAGAGTAACCACCCTGCCAAAGTACTTGCTTCAAAGTTCAGAAACACAGGACCTGTTTAAAGGGAAAATCACCAGGATGCTTTAAGATGGCTCTTGGAAATGATCAAACAAGTAGAGTGGAAAATGTTCTCCCCTGAATTGTCTTGGATCAGAATCCTGGCATGGAAAATCCCAACTTAACATGGCTGAAGTTGGGCAACTGAAAACAGGTCTTACAATAGAAAGGGTCCAGCACTTATAATACAGAACATACTGGGAAAATACAGTAGCTGCTATGTCTCTTGTGCACATTTTCCGTAGCCATATTCATTTTATAACACTGGAATTATAGCTATTTCTGACATGTGCCACCGAAATTAGTGGCACGTGTAAGGGAAAATAGGGAAACATCTAGCTTTTGGGGATGGCAGGAAACATCCACTATCTTGTTCTGTAGTAGTATTTTTGTAGAAAAATGCCTGTATTAAAAAAAGAGTCAGAGCTGACAAAAAAGATTTGTCAGCAGTGAATAAATGAGTTTCCTTGTACATCCAGGTTTCCATGTTTTCCATTGATAGTCTTGTAAGTGCAAACACTGAATATGTATTTCCTCCTTCATACCTGAAAGTAAATGGTCTATACTTGCCAACTACCTTTTAGTAACAGGCTCTTAAGACACAAAGAAACCTTTGGAGACACAGAGTTACTGAACCATGTGCATGCACAGGGAAAATGGCAGCTGCATATGCTTTTTCATCTATGAAAGTACACACCTGTTTATAACCATCTAACCATTTTTTTGAGCATGTCTTTGGCTAAATGAGCAACTTCACCTGAACATACATTTTCTTTCATACTAGATTAAAAAAAAAAAAGGTCCACCCTGAGCTATACAAGTCTGCAGCTGGCGGAAGAGTCTTCATTCCTGGAGCATGGTGAGAATTATGGCCGAGGAGTAGACAGAAATTCAAAAGTGACCCAAAGCAGTTCGAGTTTTTCTTTCTGTTTTTTAAAAAAGGTTGATAAAATGAAACATGGACTCCTGTCTTCTTGAGCTTGTGTAGAATGCCAAATAAAAAAAAACACAAGTGTATCTTGACTCTGTAAAATTTAGTGGCCCTAAGCATAATTTATTTATCTTAATTTCAAGAAGCAACATGATGTTATTTTCCTAGATCGTAAAAGGCAAAACCCTACAAGTAGTGTTAGTGATGAAGAGCTAGGAGCAGGCTTTTCTTTTTCATGTATCCTAGATTTTCTTTAATTGTTAGCTTGGAATTAGATTCAGTTATGGTAATGCAACAGGATGCGTAGTAAATGAAGATGTTGTGGGAAGGGTTTTGTACAGGTAAATGCTAGTTCCCTAGTTAAATTATTTTTCTTTTTTAAACTCTCATTCTTTGAACTCCCAGAAGTTGGTACTGCTAACGTCTCCTGGGCAACTACTAAAATCTTTACAGTTCATATTTTTCTCCTTTATATTTTAAAGAAATTTATGTAAAAAGGGGCTATGAAGAAGTTACTGCTTTTAGTGATAATTGCTGGTGTTAAGAAATCTCTTTGGGGCATCAAATTGTCTGTAATACCTGTAACATAAATTATTAACTGAAAGAAAATGAGAAATAGAAAACTTAAGGGAAAAATAATGATGGGTAGTTAAATAATGATTCATAATAGTAAAAAAAATATCACTTGTTTCATAATTCATCCTCATAATACCTGGTTCCTACAAACAAGACTTGGAACAGGTTATCTGTAGAAAAAAAAAAAATTTCCTAAGATATGTCTGGTTTACGTCTTTAAGCTTTTCTCCTACCATCTTGGTGTAAATGCTTCCATTTTTCTTAAAAAAAAATTTCTCCACTACCTCACTTGCAAGCTTCTGCCTTGATCTTCTTGTTTAAATCAACACGCTGTGTGAAAAGTCCACTTGTGGACTTGAAGCCTGGATCTTTACAGGCCTGTTTGAATGGTTTTCAGAACAGGACTACAATTTCAGAGTGTTAATGATTTCTTCAGAATCAATAGCCTGTTATCAGCTAGTAAGATCTTTTGGGGTTTTTTTTACTTTCTAGTTCGAACAGTCACCTGCTGTTTTGAGGCTTTGCTGGTGTTTTGAGGAACAAAATCTTCTAGTGGATGGATTGAATTTCCTGTGTCAGATATATTTACTTTCTTCTAGGTCTGTTGTCTCCTTGCATACTTGAGCAGCAAGACGTGATCCTAGGGGAGGCTGAACACTGCAGAAAATAGGTCAGAACCATTGGGCTGTATGGGGACAGCGTTTGTTCAGGTAGGTTTACATTGTGGCTGTTCTCCTGTATTAAGAAATGTTTTTACTTGCTTAATTAACAGGCATCTTGATTTTGATGCACCTTTCCTGAAGAGTCCCGAAGATGCTTTTAGCTGTTAGTTTCCACCCTTGGATTTTGTTGCCGATTCCGGCTGACCTTCTGCGTGGCTCTTCACTGTGGGCACGTCACTCCTCTCCTCTTGCATGACATATGAAGAGAAGCTAATTCAAAGCGTTCATTGTTTATGGCTGGGGGTTTTAGTTCTTTTAGCTTCAGGGGTTCAGAGCTGGAGAACAGCTAATCAAAGGCTAGTGCAGTAAACTGATTTCAGCTGTCTCTTTATAGGTTTCACATTTTTTTCAGTCATCTTCCCCCCCTCCCTAGTAGAGTCCCCTTCCCTAGAACCGAGAGCAAAGCAAAGGCAAGTTTAAAATTTCCAGAAAGGCATGCCTAGCTACAGGAAATTGTGGGCTGGTGGGCCATTTTTAGCTTTATGCCCTCCATTCCTTCACTTAAATACTCAGTCGTTGCTGCTGGTTGCCTCTAGGACTAACAAACTTTTCTCACTGATAACCCCAGGACTGTTGTCTCCAACCTTAAACATGTTTACTGCCTGCTTGTAACCAGGGAGGTACATATGGCACTTCAGAGAGAAAACAGCCCTCTTTATGGCCAGGGCTTAAGCCAAAGCCAGCTACACTTCCCTCTCTTTCTCTTTTTGAAAGGAGAGATCTGTTTCCTTCCACAGTCCTGTTTGTTTATAGCTTCACCAGATGAGAACTGTCATATCCCATTTCCACTGAGACTGAGTGATATCTGTTGGCTAGATACATAATTAAGAAAACAGAACTTAGTTTAACTTTAATGCTTGCGTAGACACCATGTAAATTTCCTTCAAATGAGCCAGGAAATTCTAAATATCATCTTGTTGCAAAAAAATTTGCTGTCTCCAAAGGTCAATTTAGAAATGTTGTGACCTGTGATGTCCTTTAGCATTGGCTGCATTTCCCAGAAACTATGTGAATTCTGGATGAGATGACTACTCAGGCTGGAGTTATATGTTCAACACCAAGTAAAGAGACAGTTGTATCTTTTAAAGTGCCATAAACCTAGCAAAATGAGTTTTCTAATGATAAGACTACCAATCCAAAAAATTACGTGCTGTAAACTCGATATGGAATGCTGCTGTGTATTTCAAGTAAATATGCTATAAAATGTGTTGCTTGAATTGGATGAACTTATCCTATATAAGCATAATTTGTATTTTTATTTATAGTCCAGTAGATTTACCAGTTTTTTCCAGTGATTTCTGTGCTACCAGAAAAATTATTTCTATGTTACTGGAGAAATTACTTTGGATAACACCACCCCCATTCCCTGGAAACTCTTACTTTATAATTACTTGGGAGCTCAAGAAATAAATCTTCATTGCCTTACACTCAGTGACAGAGACCAGCGAGCAGAATGATGAAAGGGAAGATTTAGGATCTTCCTGTGGTAAAGAGGGGTAGGAACAATTTTCTGTTGTAAATCCTGTATTCCTTCTCTAGGGTGAATATGAAGCATTTGAAATGCATTGTCATTCTCTGCATCAGAGTCTGCTTCTTAAGGTTGCTATTGGCATATTTCAGTTTTACTCGATTAGCAAAAGATCACCTGACAAAAGGGTGGATGTAAATTCTTGATATACCTCACAGGGAGAGTAGTCACATCCATCTTTCTTATTTATACACATTCCTCCCCAGTTCCTTCAGAAAATTACTTCAGAGAAACAGTCTATTAGTGGATGCTACCATTACTTTTTAAGTCTATGAGATAAATTATTAACCAACTTTCCAAAACTTATTATATATAAATTTTAGATAAAGCTTTGCTTTACTACTTTGTTACTGACCAGATTTATACTTCAAGATTAGAGACCTGCCTGGGATAGACTTTTTTCATTTTAGCACCTTCATGGTATTCATTATTACAGTAAGTCCATGAAACTGTCATTGGAGTTTTTACAATATTATCAGATTTTCGTCAGATTCCCATTTCGGTAGAACAGGCAACAGCTCCTGCTGTTAGACAAGTCTGGATCCTGAAAATTGGCTTTCTAAAGCTGGGCTTCCAACTGTATTTGGAAATTTGTAAATTGCCCTGTAGCCAAGTCCTGGAGTTCATGTGGAAGCTTGCTAGAAGGTGCTGCTAGACATTAGTTTGGGAAATAATTTCCTCTAAACAGTTTTTTCTACCAGTTGAAAGGTTCTTCTTTTCCACCGTTCACTCCATAGGGAAGGGGTATCCTTTGAGACATCTGCTCGTCTTGCTTTCTCTGATTAGAGAAACTCTATGATGTATATGCAAGGGTGGCTTAGAGGTGTGCAAATGTTTTATCTAGCTGCTCTACCTTTAAAATGCTGGCAGAAATCTAGGTGAAAAGCTGAATGCTAGCTTTTTTGTGCCCTTCACCCCATGAAGCACTGCGTTTCGCACCCTGAGCATCGTCCTGGCTCACGGTGCACAGCTGGCTGGCAGTTAATGTCTCCTGCCAAAGATTCTCGGCGAGAGCTGAGGCACATCCATCCATGGTCTGGTATCACCACCGCTGGAACAGCCCCAGGCATGCTCTTCATTTGCCAGGGCTGTTACTTTGTCTCCTTGACCAAGGATAAAACACTTTATCAAGTGGTTCTGTGAAAGACACCTGTAATGTATCTGTTTATTTATAAAGAAACACAAATAAGGGAAGAATTGTTCACTGGAGAAATTTAGTTCCTAGAAGCCCTATTTTTTCTTCTTTTTCTTTTTGGCATCTAAAGGAAACCTCCACTTACACTGAAAGCATATAACACATTGATATACTCAAAGGTGTAAATTAAAAAGAATTATTAAATTTCCTTTGCTGACACTTCATTACATATTTTCACCAAACATACTGAAGCTGCATTTTATTTTTACAGTAACTTAGTAAGAGAAAATAGGCCTACCACATTTCAATTAGATTTCCCTAAGAAGGAAAGCAAAGAGGAGAGAGTAGTTAAGTTTAGGAAATGAATAAAAGATTATAGCGAATAATTTTCCTTGGTACTGGTACAGAGACAAAACTAAATTTTCTTGTATCCCAAGTAAAACCTCAAACAAACTACAGCTGGGTGGATGAGAAGCTCGCTACTTGTCTATTTAAGCCTACACTAGGTTATTACAGTGAATGGATTCCACAGGCTGTGTATTTGAGAGCATGTGGTCAGTCCTGCATGCTTTTCACTGAAAGGAAAATGCTTAAATAATAGAAATCCATTGACAATAACAGTATGAAAATGCCTTAGGGAATTCCATAGTAGAAATCACTAATTTCCTGAATTAATTACAATCTCGTATGAAGTCCTATACGAGAGCACAGAATTATAGCTTCATGTTGTTTAATTAAAGTATAAGGTTTTGTCATGGTAAAGTCTAATTAAGTGTGTGGAGAGGAGAAGGAAGAGTCAATGTTTGCTTTCACTTGTTATCTTTGATACTACTGTCAGACAACTCAAGATAACATGCAGGGCCCGAAGAGTCAGTCTCTTTGCTTCTGTGTTCCGTACTGTTATCACTGTTGTAACTTTTTTCTTAGAGACAAATCTCTTTGCACATGTAAAAATGTTAGGAAGCTTCACAAAATTCAGCCATCAATAATAGCATAGCTCTGGGAAATGTTCATGAATTAACCAGCTGAGGGAGCACAAGCCATCGGCTTTTCAGTAACAGTACAATGGACTTTAGGGGACTTGTAGAAGAAACAGTATGGTAGTTATTATGTCTGCTTCACTTAACTTTCCAGTGAAACATCTGAGAGACATTTTTTCATGCAGGATATTTTGGGTCACAATTGATTTGATAGTGGTGATTTTTGAAGGACAGAGGTGATCTGCTCCTTTATTTAACATTGTTGTCTACAATATATGTATATTTTTAATTGAAACTTATTCCCAGTCAGCACTGTTGAATTTTAAAGGTCTGAGGTGAAATTCTGGACCACCTGAAGTTAATGGCAAAGTATAATTTATGGGATTTGAGCCAAGTGCTCATCCCTGGTCTAAATACAGGGTTGTATCAACAAGCGAATATAAGAATAGTTGTATCATATCAGACCTACAGCCTGCTCAGCCCATGATCCTGCCTGCAACAGCAGAGAAGTAGCAACACCTGCAGACAAAAATAACAGTAGGACAAGCAATCTGGGGCCCAGAAATTCTTGAATTGGAGTATTTAATACTGATTTGAGAAAATAATTAAGCATCTAAGCCAACAGAAGAGTGTTGGTCCATCTTTCTGCGTGCACCAAGCCAGGTTTTGCTTTTCCTTATGACAGAAGCAAGCCAAGGTCTTCTCTTCAGCTTTAAAGTGCTGGACATCTGTGCAAGGATGTGCTGTGCTGTAACTGAAGCAGTGCAGTCTCCTGTGTACAAAAGCCCTTTGAACTCACTTCGCAGACCATGTAGATAGGCAGTACTGAGAAAGGCAGAGACAGTAACCACTAACACATGTGGAACTCTGGTCGAAGGATATTGTTTTCATTATAGTTTTGTTCTCTGCAGCTACTCTGACTCTGAAGTGTCAGACTCCAGTTTGACTGCTTCATTAGGAAAGCTGCTGCTTCAGTAATAACACGCAACAGAAAAAAGCACTAAAAAACCTGACAATGGTTGTTTTTGTTTAAAAACGTTGGCATGGGTTAGACAGTGTCTAACACTAACACCTGGGACAGGTTCCTTTCATTATGCTTTGCATTACTGGAAAACAGGTCAGCCTGTTTTCACAGAAATTGCTTAATTCATACAGCGTAGGCCAGAAAGGACATATAAACTAGAAACGCTTCTTCTTTTCAAAAAGAAGTAAAATGCACACTCTACTCTTTGTTAAGAAGCTAAGGTATGCTGTCATTCTGCTTATCTACCACCACAGCCCATCATTTTACATCGACTTAGTGTAAGATTTGTCTCCCATTTCCTGAAACAGAAACCTGGTCTCATGTTCCTGTAAAGCACTGTCCACCTTCAGAGCAAAATGTGATGCCTTTGTATTTTTTCTTCATAGGAAATTTTATAGGATACCTGGATTTTTATGGTATTGAACTTACATAGCTTTCTTCAGATTTATGAGAGTAAATAAGCCCCAGTTCACTATTCTTTGCCTTTCCCTGAAGGGAATCATGCTTGAACTTATTTTTTTGTTTGTGCTTCAGGAAATTTCTTCTCTTCCTGCCTTGGGCAAAAGTGGAGTTACAGTAATGAAAATATGCACATAATGTTAGAGGGGAAAATCTTTGTCCAAAAGGAAATGATAAGGAATGCTTTAAGGGTAGATTAATTCCATTCTAGCTACTAAAACTTTACTGTTTCTGCTTGTAAGAACTAAACTTCTTTTGATAAGAAAAATACTTTCTTTAGGTCTTGTATAATTAGTCTGGGAAATGAGATAGGTGGATTTTGAGGTAACAGTGGAATGTGAAGGTTAAATTTGAAATTTGACCAGCAGTGTTTGGAAGACAAGGGGATGGCTGAAGAGCGGGGATGGCTGAAGAGCAGGGATGTCTGCAGCTGCCAGCACAGATAAGCTGCATTTTTCTGTCAGAATGAGACTCTTCACCACTGCCCCCACTTTTCTAACATCAAGAACGATGAAACAATTCGAGATCAGCTCTTTGCTTGCAAGGAAAGTCAAAGGCATATTTTGCTGATGCTCCAAGCATTTTCTAAACTTGATGATGGGATTAGCATGATTTAGGACCTTTGTGCTGACATGAGCAGAGATAGAGGCAAGGAAAGATAACGTTTATGTACCACTTACTTTTTGAAGCATTTGTCTTTTCCAGTCTGGACCAGAATCACTGCATTCCTGCCAGATTCAGCTTGTGCCAGCCGCTTCGCATTCAGTGTTTGATTTCCAGAAGATGCTCTGGTGGAGTCACTAGAAGAAATAGGAAATTTTATAATAAAGACACAGAAGTCTCACTCTATTATTTGGTGAGTTATTGATTCTGATTATAACTGAGCTTAACGGCAAAACTTTCCTATCACGTAGCCCAAAGGGTCAGTTGGGGAGGAGGGCTGTGGAAATAGTGGACCCCTCCCATTTTCTGCCCATGTAAGACTCTGAAATGAAATACATGGAAGACATGCACACTCTATTCTTACAGGACTCTGCTCCAGGTACTCTGTTGGCCTGTAGGCCTTGACGCTTAAGCAAAACAGAGCAATCAGTCTCCTAACTGACAGAAACACAGGACACCAGGTTGGAAGCTGATTGTCACTAAACAGGCCAGGCCAGTCTAGAAAGCATTACTGGCACAGTTCCGCCATGAATGCACACCTGCACACACTAGAAATTACTTCTCGATTTAAGACAATATAAGCAACGAAGCTGGTGAAGGGTCTAGAGAACAAGTCTTATGAGCATTGGCTGAGGGAACTGGGGTTGTTTAGTCTGGAGAAGAGGAGGCTGAGAAGAGACCTTATTGCTCTCTACAACTACCTGAAAGGGGGTTGTAGTAAGGTGGGTGTTGGTCTCTTCTCCCAAGTAAGTACTGATACGATGAGAGGAAATGGCCTCAAGTTGTGCGAGGGGAGGTTTAGACTGGATATTAGGAAAAATTTCTTTACTGAAAGAGTAGTCAGGCATTGGAACAGGCTGCCCAGGGAAATGGTGGAGTCACCATCCCCGGAGGTGTTCAAACAATGTGTAGATGTGGCACTTCATGCCATGGTCCTTTCCAACCCAAAGCATTCTATGATTTTATGATTCTGTGGTTTGTAGGCATGGTGGTGATGGTTTGACAGTTGGACCTGATGATCGTAGAGTTCTTTTCCAACCTTAATGATTCTATGATTCTAAGTGTGCTGAAAAGGGCCATCCAATCTAGCCCAGTCCTGCCCCATCCTTTCCCCCAGGTCATACACATCCTGCTTGGGTGTCTGCATGAATATTTATGGAGGGAGGGGTGAATATGGGAATAAGCATGACAATTTCCCCAGGACAGCAGTGAGCACCCTCGGCTGGGGAGAAGGAGGAGATCCCAGACTTAAGCCTTTCAGGGGACTGCAGTGTACAGCACCAAAATACCCTTGCAGCATAGTGACCTCCATGCCAGCCCAGAAGGAAGCAGAGTCCCAAACGAGGTCCTATGTGTCAGTGTGATCCTGCTGGCAGCTGCATCCCTCTTCCCCTCCATCCAAGGCTGCTCGCTGGAAGCAGGCTCTTGGAGCTTGGGGCAGCAAAATGCTACTGTGGCTAATGTGCTTCTGGGATCTGGTCCAGCGCAGCATACACACGTTAGCACCATCAGGGCTTGCACAGGGGTCTTGAACAAGCCAACTATTATTTATGACTAGAAGATTTTTAATCACATACTGAGCCTTACCTAAGGAGAGGAATAACTTGCCTGATTCTTACATTTGCAGGCTACAGATTTCAAAGCCTTTTCTCCTCTTCCTCTCAGTTCAGGAAAAGAGCCTTTTCTTTCTTCCTTTCTTCTTTCTTTTAGGGGGTAGAGATGTGTTGGAAGGCAAGTTTTCTTCCATGCCATTTACCTTAAGGAGTGCCTTACTCTGTCTTCGAGCAGACACCAAAGCTGGCTCAAGAGAAATGGTGGAGGAGGAGAGCAAGGCCAGTTTGTAGCAGTTTGCACAAAGAGTGGCTCAGCTGTATTGTAAAACTACACCTTGGGCTCACTGGGATGAATAGGGCAGTTCACTGGTCCTAGAATCACTGTTCCAGGTGCTCTGCACCTGTTAAATCTGCTCAGACATTGGCCTTTTTCTTTGCAGCCATAACCATCATAGACGCTGGTTAAATAACCCTAATATTGTGCGTGGTGAACTAGGATCTTGAAAACAAAGGTGGTATGTCACGCTTCCGTGTTCCTGGATAATGACGTAAAATCATTCAGCAAAAAATACTTTTAAAGGATTAGTTTTCTGTGTGGTTGGACTGCTCAATTTCCATTGTAAGTAATGAGATTTTGTTATTTAGATCCTCCAGATGATTTGACCTTTTTTTCCCACAGTATCTTGAATCCCTTTGGTTATGATATTAAGCATAATTTTTGCTCATTAGGAATTGATTAGGTGAACACTGCAAAGAAGTAGAAAATAAAAAGACCAGAAATTTATAGTCACCATATTAAAGCTGAGTTAAAAAATATTGCCGGGCAGTCTAACAGAGAAATCTTCCAGCCCTAACACACAACAGACCACGTAATCTCATTTTATCAATTACCCTAGTGCTCCCTCCAGTCTTAGAATGGGAAATCTGCACCTACTATCAGGTCCTGTATTCATGTACACACTATGATCATAACCCTAGCTCCCAGGTTATGGTCAGTTTCAAAGGAATTGCTTACGGAGGTGGGTGGTATGAGCTTTCACTTTTCTTTGTTTTTCTATTCTCTTCTTTGCTATCAAGTAGACTCATTTGTCCTACTTTGATAAAAGCCATTTTGCAAATGATTTTCTAATAGCTTTAAACCTCTAGTAGCCATCAAAAAAATTCCGGTGTCCCTGAACTGATTGTTTTGCTGTCTAATATAAAATGTGTTCTAACAAACACGTTAATTTTTTTGTTAGAGTTACCAAAAGCAAACAAAAATTATCTTTGAGAAGTAAAATCTGCTTTCCTCAGGAATAAGTTTTGTGTCTTGTGTGCCCGTCTGAAAGATGATAGCTATGGATTCCCCCATCCGACGGGTTCGCAGGGCAAGAGGCAGAGGGGGACATCCAGCACTGGCTGAGGAGGCCCTTGAATATACGCAGCAGAAGAAATGGAGGGATGTCACTAAAGTGCATGCCGAAGGACCTTGCCTTGGCCTTCTGCAATCAAAACCAGCTGAGCAGCTAGGGGTCAGAAAGGGGCATGGGGGAGGTCAGAAGGTGTCTGGCAAAGGTGTCCCTTGCACCAGTGCCGAGGCAGGAGAGGCAACCGAAGGGAAAGGAAGAGCTGCCCACAACGTTTGCTTTGGTCTAATTTCAAACAGAGCTCCTTCAGACTCTGTTTATACAATCCTGTCTTTCGTGAGCTGTTTTAATTTCTGTAACTAGATGTCTGCGAGCCCTGAAGGTTTGACTTATCCCATGGAAATAAGAAGAAATGCAGTCTAGAGAGCTGATACAGACATGACCATAAGCTTTACATTCAGGAGTAGCGGCTCTGTTTTCAGGCGCAGCTGAGCAGGGACTGCAAGGAAGTGTTGCGCTCTCTGATGGATACCAGGTCATAGCTGCCAACATTGTATGGACATTTTCTAAGCACAAAGTAATACATTCCCAATAAATTACAACAAGTTCTACTTTAATAATCTTATCGTTTGTATGTCTAAGGTCTAACTTTGCTTTTCAATACGTATTTGCACACCATAATTATTGCCCATCCCTTGTAGCTGGGCTACTACCTGTTTAATACGCAGAAATATGTCCCTCATTAACATTCGCAAAAAAAGCATTAAACTAAGACAAAAGTTCTACTTTAAAAGAAAAGGTGAAGTGCTATTAGAAGTCATCCAAGAGGTCTGGCAATACAGTACTCATTTCTAAGAGGAAAACTTAGCTAGTTTGATAAGGCTGGAGCCTGAAACACATCCAGCGTGATGAAGTTTCACTTGGTGTGCATGCCGAGAGCTGGACACCTGCCTCCTAGCCCTTGGAAACTTCAGGTTTGATCTGGGCCAAAGCATGAAGGCTCTGCTCAGAGTAAGGCTTGAAAAAACCAGCTGCTTGCTACCAAAAGTACCTTCTCCCGGCCCAGCAGCACGGTGCCTGGCACAGCAGCTGGGGCAGGGCATCCTCTTGCAGCACAGCCAGCCCGGGAGCAGCCTGTCCATAACGCTGGAACAGCTGTCCCAGGGACAATGAGATGTTGGTATAACTCTGTTGCCCAGCTAGGAGGCGAAGAAAATAGCCCAACAAAATTCCATATGGGCTGGAGGCGTCTGCCAGCTTTTATTGCTGTGGCTTGTTTGGGTTTGGAGGGACCGTTTGCATAAGGCAGAGGTTTTGCTGATGCAGCTGCATTCGTGCAAATGCTCCGCTGCTGTAATGTCCCTGCGTTTCAAAACCTGTAAAATCTCTGTTAGGCAAGGCACAGATTCACCTGACCTAATTCCCCTCTTTGTCCCAGTGCTGGCTGTTTCCAATTACCTCAATGCCTTTACAGGCTTGCAATGAGGTCACGGGGGCCCCATGTGCTGGTGTCCCTGCTGTAAAATAGGCAAAGCTGTGTGTTCCATCTCACAAGGATGCTATAAAGACAAGTTCTTTAAAGACAATGCAGTATTCAGACACTGTAGGAACAAGGTCAGATAAATACCTGTGTATCTACATCCACATTTAGGTAGGGTGTCACTTCTGCAAAGATGATGTCTGCCACTTATTCACCTCCAGTGATGAGATATTTATATGGCTGAAGACAAAGTTTAGCTCCTGTTTGGGGGCTAAACTTTGGGATATCCTACTCTGAATGTAAGACAGGGCACATTTACCAAAGGCCTATAGTTTTGTTTGTTTTTATCTTTACTTACAAGAAGCCAGCTCCAAACTTTCCAAAAAAGGACTTTACCTTTCTCAACAAATACTGCCTTTCTTTGCTTTCAGACTAGCACTGTTGGAAAGTTGCCATATAGTCACTCAGAATATTCCAGAGCCTGGATTGAATTTGGATCAGTAAATTTAAGGCCAAGGAAAGCAAAGCAATGTGTCTAAACTCACACAAATGCTTGCTTATGTAAGGCCTGCTTTTGTTCTCGGCATCTCTGAGATCAAATTTTTTTAATCTACTCTTCTGCTCCATGATGGGACAATGTTTGAATCCAATGAAAGAAATAAAATCTGAACCTAGAAGATAAGATGCCTCAGGAACACCAAAGCTCATATTTATTCTCCAGCCCAACAACTTCTTTACCAAAACAGAGTAGATAAGGATCTTCAGGTAAAAACCTAAAAGGTGGTAGAGATTTAGAGAAGGACAGTATTTCATTACATGACTAGAAAGACCTGGTCCTGAATACCATAAAGGGACTGAGATGTTGATGCACTCTAACTTCATGTCACAACACACACAAAAAATAAATGTTTTGAATAACAAAGTGACAAGAAGAAAGACAACAAACCTTTGAAGGTGGCTTTCATAACCTTGCAATAAAAAAATTATTGGACTACAAAGCTGATTGACAATATCTGTTCCATTAATCTTTGTCTCAGTAAAAATGTAGTAATGTGTGAACTCATAAATGTAAGTAAGAATTTTGTGTCTCTGATTTAGTATATTTGAGAGATTCTTTCACATACTACATCGGTGTGAGTAATAAAAGCTATCATCGTATGTTAGAAAAGGGGTATTTCTTCAGGCCAGAAGCTATGTGGCTATGAAGTTATCATAAATCTGTTTTTTCTGAGTCTACTGTTGGCTGCCATCTGAAGTGAACTAATCTGTGGCAGAAATAGAGCAATACAAGATACTCCAGGCCAATTCTAAACTGTATTCAGTGCTTTGCTTTCTCGTATGACCAGAAGATTTGGTGTTTAGAAATGAGAGGCCTGCTGTGGGAGCCAAGGTGAAAAAATGAACAATTTTGTAACAGATTTAATGTATTTGATAAGAACTCCAGTAAAATAGTGGAATAAATTGCATTATCACTCTGCTTAAATTTTAGATAATCACAAAGACTAAATTTAAACAAGGTGAAAGACTCCACAGAAATACATGCCAGGCCATTTTATAAGACAAGTTCAAACTTAAGGATCACTTCGCTTTTATGGTAGAACCTTAGGGCAAATGATAATTCCTCACTTATTGGTTGCTGTTAAAGAAAATCAATTGCATTACAGCTGCTTTGAATGAGAAGTTTTGTGATAATTAGCCAACTCTGAATGCAGTTGAACTTTTCTTCTAGCACAATGGATGGGTACCATAGGGACTTATAAAATAATAGCTCAAACTACCTATAAAGTGGTTGGAAAAGCTGCATATTTGTTCTATATTTGCACTGCGTCTGGCATAATGGGATCTGTCTCCTAATGAGTGTTTTTAACATAGTTAAGGATAGTTGACATTCAGCCCTACAGGGATTTGTTATTCATATGCATGTATAAGCCTTCTCTTAGCCCTCTGTTTAGGGGTGAAAACAAAGCAGAGATAGCTTTGTAAAACATTAGGCCTCAAGTCTTTTGACCTAAAATCCAAACTGGAAAGTTTCTCTGAGAACACCTTGAACTGGGCATGAAATCAAGGGTTATTGAATGGAGGCTAAAAAATGGCAAGAAGTCCTAAAGACCTAGAGGTTTCAGATTGAATTGTACCCAGAAACTAAACAAAATCTAGTATTGGTGTGGGGGGGAGAAAGTGAAATCGCATTATTCATGGGAGAGCAGAATATTTCAGTTCAGACTGAGATTTCTCTGTGTTCAAGTGCATTCCTTAGCCCCCTACAGTAAACGAGAGACAGAAGGAATGCTTAATGACTACGAGTAAATGCAGGTGGTGAGAAATATTAACAGACCTATCCTACACTGTACGAATAGTCCTAAATTAGCTTCCACAGAGAGTAGATAACCTTTGACTCTTCTTTATACTAGCTAGGCTGTAAATTTGAAACTACTTATATTAAAAAGTCATACAATTCCTTCCAGGTGTGAGGGAGCATTTTGTACAATAATATGAAAGTATTGTCTTCTCTCACTGTGGGTTCAGAATAAGAAATGTAAACAGTAATTGAATATTAATACCCGGAATGAGAGTCAAATTTAAACTTCATCAGAAAATGACCTAAAAAACAAATTCAAGCAGAAGAAAATTTTGTTTATAGGGTTTGTGTTTTAAATACACTTTCATCTTGGTCTACAGTGATTGTTTCTCCAGATATTACCAGGATGGCTATATAATAATGAAAACCATCTTCCTTCCAGCTGTAAGAATGTTACAGAATATATTAACGTCTGTAATTTCTTTTATTGCCAGGCAAGCTCACAGTATAATTCAAACAAATGACGTTGCTACGCCACCCAGTTGGTGTGCAAGCACAAACCCCACATTTTAATGTAAATAAATGTCTTATTCTTATATCAGCACTAGGAAATTGCCTAAATGCAGCTAGTGTTAAAATTTAGTTTATCCTTGACACCTACTCATGCATTTCATTGTACATTGATCCAAGTGTAGGAGCAGCTCCACTGACTTCAAAGAGGCTACTCACAGACTTAATATTTGGCTTATGCCCTCATTAAGGTTAAAGCTTAGACTATAAGACATCTTTAGTAAGGACATTTTTAAACATTAATGAGCTTCTTGATAGCTCTTAAATTCAAGCCCGATCATGTTTTATACTAGAGCTTTGTTTCTAGCTGCAGAGGAATTCCTTTCCGCACAGATCAGAAACAAAACAGCTTAATTGCTTGGTCGTGGTCTCACATCTCCTTCACTTCATTTTTTTGTCAAGACACTTCCCCTTATGGTAGGGGTTATTTGAGGATTGCAACAGACTCACTCACAAATGCTGTGAACAAGCTTAAATGATACAGATTTCGGTCTGATCTTGATGCCTGAAGTCAAACTGTTGAAAATTGCTGCTCAGTATTTTTGGCATTTGGATATGAAATTAGAAGCTGAAATGATGCATCGGATTATGCTCCCTGTAACCGGTGTAATGCCTTCCAGAGTCAGGATCTTTCTGAATTCTCACAACAACGAGCCAAAATATTTGATAAGAGTATGTCATAACTGGATGTCTGGGTCCCATGTAAATACTCGTTTAAGAGACTCCTTTGCTTGATACTGAAGTTACAGGTATCATTTGTTGATTACTGGTGTATTCCAGGCTGTCAGAAGATACTTATGCTCTCTACGGAACTATCTAAAAAGTGAAAAACAAGTTCTTGAAAGAGTCATAGCCGTATGTGCTGCATCTGAGAGGGGATCAGATATTTGCCATGACTGATAGCAGGTTTTTAATAAATGACTGATTGAAGATACAAATGCACCCCAAAGTCTGTATGTTTCACTACAACGAGATTTTTATAAAAGTAAGATTTAAATTTAAAGTTCAAGTGGTTCATCTCTGTTTTATAAAATACATTTTTGTGTCCTGTCATACAGTCCAGAAGCAAAGCTTTAGATCTAACCTTGTGAGCATGGAATTCAACTGACCAGGAATACGCTAAAATACTGCTTCCATTCATCGCATGGCATGCATAAAATGTAAATGTGAGTAGTTACTCCCTTGCTTTCTTACAGAGGGGGAGCGAAGACAGACTACATGTGACACCTTTGCTTCCCTGAGGTATTTTGTCTTGGGAGAAAGTGGCATTGCAGCTGTGGTATCTGAAGCATAACGGGTTTGCAAAGAAAATCTTGTTTTGCCTTCTCATCTGTTAGAAAATGTATCATCCTCTGAATCACAGGAGGTGTTTGGGTTACTTTGCTGTTGTTGGTTTTCCCTCTTCTGACACAAATATGATGAAATGCCTCAAATGATTTAGGACTCTGAAGTGATAAAAAGAGATTTTAAAAATCAGGAAAGATTTTTCTTTATTTATGTGATAATTTTCATAATATGACTTTGAATCTCTGCATTGTGGTGTTGGAAATAGGTGCTGGCTTGTTGTTTGGGGTAATTTTATTCAGTTTGCAGCAACTTTCCCAGCAAATCTCCCTTACAACAGGATCCTGAAAACTGGAGAAATTTTGCAAATGTTTCATTGCTCCCAGAACTGAATAAATTCACCCATGTGAGAAACCACATTTTCCACAATGGGACTGTAGTTGCATAGTTTTTCACTGAAAATACGATGAAGACAATAAAGCCTTGTTAGCTGCATTAATGCATACAAGAGCTTTTAACCACCTAGTCTCTGGTCTTGTTTCTGTGCAGAAAGAAGTTTCCTCACTGCTTACACGCTGCCTATATCCCATCTCCTGTTCATTCACAAATCATTGATCCAGACATTGGGAAGTTTCTACCAAAGCTTACTGGTGTCTCATGAGGAATCAATCAAAGATAAGGCATTGTTTTTGCTAGATCTGCTAATGTGCTCTCTTCATAATTAGGAAATACAGCAAACTACTAGGCAGAATATTAATCCTTCTGTAAAATTTCCTGAAAGAAATCACCCCCCCCACACACAAATCAGTAGAGGGAAGTTGCAGCCCTGAGGTTTTTGACTGAAATATCTGGAAAATGAATTTATAGTTCTCCACCAACATCTGAATTGTGACCAGACTCAGTTGTAGTCAAGCGACTACTAATGCACCTAAAAACACAGCTGGATTTATAATACAGCTTGCTGTAACTCACTGTGTGGGATATGCGAAGGAATGTCCTGTAATAACTGCTGTGATGGGTCCTGGGGCCCTCTGCTCTTTTATCAGGGCACAAGCAGTTGTGGATGAAGTACATAATCGGCACTTTTTTATTTGGTACTTGAAATTACATCAGAAAATGCTCACAGCTTTCTCTGCCAGAAACGGTGCTTGTTGCACTGCTCTCCTTGCAAGCCATGATGATTTTCTTTGGAGGATCTAATAAAAATAGAGGAGCTTCAGTGAAAGTCTACACCTCCCACCTCCCCAAAAGAAAAAAAAAAGCTGCAGTGATGTCCTTGGCCCAGCAAAACGAGGGTGTGGAGGAGGAAGCGATGCAGCCCAGGCTGCAGTGGGAGCTCTGCTGAATCCAGCCCCCTGAGCCAGCAGGAGAGCACAGCAGGACCCACATCATGTTGGGGCAACATGAACACGACTCGGCTGCGCTCTGTGAACGCAGGACCAAATCCATCCCCCCGTTCATGCGTCTGACGGGCTTGCCCCAGCGAGGTGGCTGTTCTCCGCACCTCATTCAGTGATGATGAGGATCAGGCTCACCCCAGAAGGTGATCTGGGTCTGGGATGAGCATCTTCCTAGCACACACCTCACAAGCCACCATCTGAATTCATGCATTCAGGCCGAGAGAGGCTATTCATCATCCTGAAAGGCAGATCATAGTCCTTGAGTATACTGGTCATTGTTTTTAAAAGTTGCAGAATTACAGTCCTATAAAAGACCAGTAGTGTTTTATGTAATCAGCAGGCTAAGCAGTCACTCTCCAAGGCTGAACTGGCTAACACTGCTTTGCCGGAGTTTTTGTTTTGCAAAGAGTGTTCTTCCAGCAGCTGCTCCAGCTGACCATCTCACTGCAAAGCTATTACAGTTTGCCATTGGCGGTGTGGGTACCCTGAAGAGTTTCTGGCTTCCCTTAATTGAACAGAAGAAACTAATTTAAATTTTAAAAAATATAATTAGTTTGACTTCCTCTACCAGGAATTCTGTAATTGATACTATGAATAAATTATGGAATGCAATAGTGAGGGTTCTTAATTACAAAGCTTCTTAGCTGCACAGCTTCTGCACTGATGAGTGATACATGTTTTGTCCTCCAAAATGGAGTATAATCCTTGTCATAGGATACATCTGCATGCCTCAAGCTGGAAGTGCGGGGCTGAACCGAGCGCACAAATCCTGACTGAATGCTTGCTGAGGCAGGTGTTGCTCAGTTTATCTGTGCAGAATGCAAATACAAAGTGAAGCAACTGGTCCAGGCTAGTCCAAAAGCCAGAAGGGGTTTTAACTTCGTGATTACAATTAGCTTAAGCCCTGCGCAATAGACTTTATTTTTCCAAGTGTCTGAATTAATTTTCAGCCGTTGCCATGCTCTCCAGCTGCTACGTGTGAGTTTCTTTCTCTCTGAGCAAATTATTTTCTAAGAAATAATTCAGCCACTTCTCTCTCCTTTTCCTTATCTATGAGTTAAATTTCGCTTTCAAGCATTTCATTAAGCACAAATGACATTGCATACTTGCTCCAAACTTGTAGAGGAAACTTTAGAATATGACTGGATTTAATAGTTATTTGGGGTAAAAATTAAATAAGAAATAAATCTCTTTAATGAAATGTAATCTTATTTACTAAAAATGCCTTTGATCTGAATAGCAATATAGACCTTTAAACATCTCATTTAGCTAAAAAACAGTGAAATCTCATGCATTAGCTGCCTCTAGGGAATGTATAATGGTTGTGTTTTCCCATTTCTCATTGAGATGAAGCTACCCTTTCACAAACTTCACTTCCCATGCAGCAGAGTTTATTTCTTAATCCAATGTAAAATTACCTCTTTATATACTTCCTCCACTCAATAGCTAGCATTGACATTATTGAATTAAAGAGGCCAGAGGCTATTCAATATCCCTGTGGCAAAGCATCCTAGCTTATTTTTTTTTGTATCCCTATCCCTATTACCTCTTCCTCCCCAAAACCGGGTGGCTGCTTCCAAACCACCCTCCCAGGCAGTGCCAAGAAGGCAATGCTGATCAGGCAGTTCCTCCTGGATGGAGCTGCATGGGTGAACGCAAGGGCCGTGCTGGAAATCATGCCCTGCCCTTGGTTTTTAACAGGGATATGGCTATTGAATGTGAAATGGAGAAGGAAGGAAGGAAGGAAGGAAGGAAGGAAGGAAGGAAGGAAGGAAGGAAGGAAGGAAGGAAG
>Ga0065711_1002701_pt1 | contig 32715 bp, 38 predicted proteins | sample Hoacrofraction12_FD_59098 | JGI IMG/M metagenome (GOLD analysis project Ga0065711, IMG submission 59098) | Hoatzin crop microbial communities from Cojedes, Venezuela - Epithelial fraction 12 v2 (version 2) | ecosystem: Host-associated > Birds > Digestive system > Esophagus > Crop | place...
GATGGGGCGACCCGCGCCGGGCTGGCCCAGCCGGCCGGGACCGCTGGCACGGCAGCGTCGTGCTGTTGGCAGGGACGTCGGCGAGTCTCGGTACGTCCGCACAGAAATGTCCGTGCTGGAGAGCCGGGGTCAGCAAGCCCCTGGGAGCCGGGGGAAAAGTGGGCAAGAAAACGGGGGCTCAGCAGCACCTGTGCTGGGGAGCTGGGCAAGGGGAGGTCTGCGGGCACCATCCCAGCGGCTCGGGGAGCGTCCCCAGCTGCTGAGAGCCAGCCAAGGCCCCGTGGAGAGGCTCTGGCCGCCCAGCGCGGATCCTGGCTTCCCATCCCGAGGGAGGGGGCTTGGCCTCGCATCTCTCAGGGCCGTATCCAGCAACACAGCCAAGCCTGCAGGCTTCGCGTTAAGCTCAGAGGGACTTCTCACGTTGTACAGGCTCAGCAAAAGCCGTGCGCTCGTGGACTGAACCCCCTGCTGCAGAGTAGCTCCGTGCCCTGGTTGCCTATGAAGAAATAATGAATTTATCACCGTCCCCCAGCCCCCTGGCCACACTCTTTGCAATAATCTTTCGCACATTTGAGGACTGCAATCACGTCTCCTTTGGTCCTCACACCCACAGACTAAAGAAATCCAGTCCTGCCTATGCTTTCCCATAGACCAAACCTGGGACCGTCCTCCCTCTCGTCCCGAGCTCTCCACCTTGGCCCGCGCCCTGCCCGTGGGACGCAGCACCAGGAGCTCGCAGCCAGGGCAGGGTCGGGGTTGTGTGAGGCAATCGGCCGCCGGGGCAGGGCTGAGCCCCGTTCCCAGCCAGGGCTGCCGGCGCGGTGCTCGGCACGATGTTCTCCTCGTGTGATTCCAGTTAAGCAGAGAAAGATCTCACTTCATTCAGCCCCCAGCTGAATTACTAGCAGCCGTCCTGGGGCTCTGCTTTCGTAAATGAAATACATGCTGTCATGACTGCTCCATTTGCCAAGAGACTGTTAATGGGTGACCCAGCGCAGCGCTCATAATCTAGTGTTTTCCTGATTTCACCAACCTCCTCCAGTAGGTGATTGATACCGAGTGGTACCGGAGCGGCCACAGCGTGGAGGAGGGGGCTGATCTTCTTGCTGGCGTATGCTAAGCACGAAGAGGCTCTTTCGTGGACAGGCAAGCTCAGCTTTCCTGTACTGCGCGTCGCCTGGTTTGGCTGCTCCCAGATCACGTCGTAGAACTGCACCGAGACGGGTGCCGGCTCCCTCGGGCACAGACACCGGCAGCGCGGCAGCCTGCCAGGCAGTGACGGGCTCCTGCGCCGGCGGGGTTGGAGACCTCGCGGGGGAAGGATGCTCCGGCGGCGGCGTGTCCACCACATGCACCGGCTGCCATTGTTTATCACAGTTCAGGTATTAGCGTAGACATTGATGTAGCACTTAACAAGTCAAACTGAACTTGGCCCACTAACTCCACAGTGACATTAAGAAAATCTGCTTTTTATTATTATTCGTTTTATCAGTTTAATGAAGCAGCAGGGACAGCTCCATAATTAAGGCCAATCTGAGTTTTGCACTCAAAGTAAAACTCTCATTGCAAACTCTCCCTGAAATGGCATAATTTTCAAAAGAATGCTTCTTCTGAAAATTTACAAGAAAATGTCTTATTTGGGTTAGTACTTTCAGTGGGAATTTCCCTGAAGGGGAAGGTTTTATATCCTCTGATCAAACAAAAGCAATCCTCTCAAATTATGAAAAATAATGACTAAAAATGTCTGTTATTCCTGAATAAAAAATGCTGGGGTTTTTTTTAACCAGCTGTCCTGCTAGTTCTGGGAAGGCAGAGCAGGGGGTGAAGGTGAGGGGCACGTGTGCGTGGGGGCACGTGGGAGCAGAAAGGAGCCCCCAGCGTGGGCAGAGCATGGGGGATGCCGACACAAGCAGGCGGGGTGCCGGGAGGTGGCCCTGCGTGGGAGCTGGGGCTGGGGATGGAGAGGCAGGAGCAGCACCAGGATCCCACGCAGGGCACGGCCACCAGCGGGAGTGACCCCGTCCACCCGACTCCTCTGCCCACTCGAACGCCATGATGGTGTGGGCTGCACTGGTGCCATGAGCTCCACGCCGGCCCTCGTGCCCCGGCCAGGCTGCTGGCTTCCCTCTGTCTCCAAAACCTCCAGTAATGCTCCTCTTTGCAGCTTCCTCTGGAACCAGCGCACAGGGAACCAAACCCGAGCCGGCCTCTTGCGGGGCTGGCGCTGGCTGGGGGCTGCGGCGCTGCCGGCGCTGGGGTGAGGGATGGACGTGGCTCTTCGGCTGCGGCCCAGAGCGAGCCCAGGGGTGCAGACACCGCCCATCAGGGCTCCCCAGGGCCAGGGCTCTGCGCCCACGTCTCGCCTGCGGAGGTCCGGTGCCATCTCAGCTTTTGGAAGAGGCTGGAAGAGTGCGGGAGGACGGTGGCTCAGTGAGTCCCGCTGCCAGTGCCCACACGTCCCGGGGTCTGGGGCAGCTCTTGCCACCAGGCTGGGGTCTCCGGCGGGACCCCCATGGCTGTGGCAGGGCAGCAGTGGGGAGCGGTGGCACACACCCACATCTGCACGTCTTGCGACGACTCCTCGCCGGGGGCAGGCAGCGCGGGCAGTGCAGGCAGCAGCGCGGCAGCCACGGGACGGGGCTCCCTCTCGCAGAGCAGCGCGAGTGTCCCACGCACCGGGGACTGCGGGGCTTCCCTGGCTGGGAGTGACATGATTAATCGTCTCATTACTGCAGCTTTCACTGCGCTGCCTGACACACGCTCTCTTGCTTGCACACAACTGTTGAGTCCTCGCTCTCGGTGCCAGCTCTGATTCATATGTCAATAAACACAGTGAAAGAAAAGTGAATTTCCCTGCCAAACTAAACAAACAGTATCTTTCTGGTTCGGGCTGCAGCATCCCGGTGAGATCGGTGCCCAGGGGCATCGTGCTGCCATCATTCCCCGCTGTGCCGACGCTCCCTGCGCCGTGCCGGTGGGCCAGCAGCCCTCGGTGGGTGCGAGCCCCCCGGACCGAAAGAGCCCGGCTCCCTGAGAGAGCAGCGCGCTCCTCTGCCCAGCCGCCGCCAGGCACCTTGCAGCCAGCAGTGGAAAGGCGTGGGGGAATGCAACGTTTAACGACACTTTTATTAACAAAAAGGAGAGTTATATTGGCCTGTATCCCTTCTGAAACTTTAATGAAAGTCAAACAATAGTTTTTTCTTCTCTCCTTTTTAATTCATTTCTAAGACAGACCAGCACTGGGGCCAGATCAAGAATGCTTTTAGCCTTGGGGACGGGCCCGGGTGAGGCGTGCCCGGCAGCGCGGTGTGCAGGATGCTCTCCCACTGGCACGCTATGCCATGAGCTGCTGTTGCGGCCCAGCAGCTGCCCTTGCACCGGGACGTCCCCAGGGCCACCGTGGGGACATCTTACCCGGGTGATGTAGCAATGAGGATGCCCCTGTGAAAAATGGGGCTTTTTTCTTCCTGGCCTTTAGATTCACTGTACTTGGTAAAGATGATGAGATTTAGCACAATGTAGTTTTGTGATTTTAATGAAGTACAAAGATCTACCAGAACTCTGGAAACAGATATCCAGAGACCGGCTCAGAGTCTTTCAACAAGCTGGAGGAGCGGAACGTACACCCCCGACACTCACACGGTGCTGCCTGCGGTCTAGTGCTAATTCTCCTGGCTTTCATCAAACCCTTTTGCAACACCAGGATGTTTTCCCTGCCTCGCTCCCCACGCAGAGTTAGCAGACTCGCGCCCTGCTCATGCGAGTCCCAGCCCCGCACAGCCCCGTCCTGCTGGCGAGCAGGCAACAACCGCACCGCAACCTCGGACGGGACTAATCGCAGTCTGTCCGCGCCGGCCGGCCGTTCTCCGGAGGAGCCGTAGCCTTAAACACAAATCGGGCACAGCGCGGGCAGCCGGGGCAGGGCCAGCTCCGCCGGCAGCGTGGGTCTGGGGGACCAGAGTCACCAGGGTGCCAGCGCCGGGAGAAGGCACAGGGAAAGGCATTTTGAGCTCGAAATGACCTGCAACGGGCTGTGACTTAGTTTCCTAAAATTCGAGCCTGCAGCTGAACAGTCAGCCGTCTCTCCTGGACCTTGGGAAGTTTTCTGTACATTTTTTCGCCTGCCTCATGGCTCACCTGCCTCTGGCTCTCCCATTTATCTGACATGAAAAACTTTTGAGCTGTTGTGTTAAGAGAAAGAGATTTATTTGTTCCTCATATCGCTCGCCCCTCTGCAGTTTTTCTCTCTCTGCCGGCAGATTTCTTTTCTCCCCTGCCTGCGGTGTGCCAAGTCTCCACTCGTACTGGGCTTCCCACTCTGCGCAGCCACCGAAGCCAGAGCTGGAGCTGACACAGTTGTGTCCTGCAATCTGGAATTGCCATTTGGTGGAAAACCTCTGCTTTCCATAGTGTGGAACTACGAGCAGGGGACAGCACTGCTGGGTGAGCTGGCGTCACATTTGAATCCAGCTTTTAAAGCGATATTATTTTCATATAAAAATGTCAAGAAAATGGAACATTAATTATTCAGAAAGATGTAAAATCAATCAGGTTTTGCTTCTCACATTCTTCTCATCCACTTTGCAGTGAAATACTGAAGTTGCCAAGACCGTGTGTCATTTGCAGTCATAATACCCCTTCCCAAGGCCAGGGCTGTTCTCGGATTAGCCAGCCCTTCAGCCGGAGCTGGAGGTGCTGTTCTTGCAAGGCCAGGAGCTACACATTGGCTCTCATCAGCGGACTGAAAGGCTCAAAATGTATGTCCCTGCGCCCTGCAAAAACCTGATAGTGCTAACGAGGAGAGCAGAGGGACAGACGCCGGGGGGATGCTGGATGAGCCTGGGATTACTGCACTTCTCGGCACTCTGCTCTTTCGAGCACTGCACTCCCTTAAAGCCTGGCCATGCAGACTCTTCCAGATCAAATTCCACATGCCCTTGGTAGAAACAGCTGGATTTGCCAAAGGATAAGGAAAAATGTTTTCCATTAACACATCTAACACCCCCATTAGTGCATTCCTAGTTGTGCAAAAGTGCTAATGAGATTTCACTCTGACACCATAGGAGGAGAGACAATAATTGGGGCACGTTTCATTTTCCCAGCTGGAGTGGCTGAGTTAATTGACTGCGATTAACCCTTCTGCAGGAGACAGCAGCTATCTTGGGTGGAAGCAAGGAGGAAATTAGTTAAACCTGAGTGATTACTGGGTGGCTGATGGCAGGTGCAGAAGCGGGTGAAAAGGAGCAGTTCAGCAGCAGCACTGGCTTTGGTGTCCTTGCTGGGGAGGTGGGTGCAGGCACGGAGAGGGATGCGTGGGTATGTTAAAGTAATCTTAGCTTATTCTTAATTCCCTAAAGATTTTGCTTATGCTGTGCCCTTTATCTAGGCAGTGCCCAGCTGGCCAGAGGTATCTCCAGAGGAGAAATCTGCTCGGAGGACAGGTCCCCGAGAGGGGCTGAGGGGTCCCAGCTCCCGCTTCCCCTTTGCCCCGTGCTGTGGTGCAGGCTCTTTGTGCCTGCGGACGCAGCAGCGCAGGGCTGCGTCCCGGCCTTGGCCAGCCCCAGCCGCCAGGTTACCCCCCGGTGCCTCCCCACCTGCCCTGGGTGCTTCCCTCCCGCCGCGGCTGGGACCCCCAGCCGACCCCACGCCAGGGCCGGGGGCTCTGCCACCCTGGCTCCACCGAGCAGCTCCATGTCCCCCCCCCGAGAGCTGCTCGCTGCTGACCGGGGATGCGCCAGCAGTCCTTCCCGGTGGAATGCAGCTATGGAGGGAAATATTCCTCATCTTTGCAAATGAAGAAAGGGAAAAATAAGGTGAGTGAATGTTTTATTTAATGGACAGTTTAATTGCTGACATCTGTGATAAAAGCTGTTTTTTTCCAAACTGGAATTTGTTTCTAACTCAGGATGAAGCAGGGAAGTGGGGGCAAATTCTTTGGAGAGTCCCTTTGAGTCCTATCCAAGGAGGACAGGGAATGAAATGTGGCACATGTTAAACACGTAAATGAGGTACTGATTTACTGATTTATCTGTTTCTTGCATGAGATCTTCTTTGGCTGCATCAAAATTACTGTATTATTTATAAGCCTTAAACATTTAAAATTAGATGTGTGGTTTTAAAACAAAACATCAAAACCTTCATGCAAACCACATTGTTTCAATAAGAAATTAGATTAAAAAAAGCAAATTCAAAATGTTTCTGTGCTGGATCAAACCTGCACCTCATGTGGTTCGCATCCACATTGGATCTGTTCTGTAGGACTGGGTTCTCTTTGCCATGATTTGCAACAGTGAACTCAAAATAAACAGATCTGGTTTCACTCAGGAAATATTTCCTTGTTATTGAAAAGCATCATTTTCTGTACTGTCCCTTGACATTTCTTGGGGAAATCCTGGAGGCTCGCAGCTCAGCTGAGGCACCAGGACGTCCTGCCGGAGCCAGCGGTGCGCAGAGGCGGCTGCTCTCGCCGGCGCTGCCGCGTGCTCGGGAGCCGCCGCGTCGCGCTCTGCGGCTGTGCCCATCCCTCGAGCAGCGAAGCACGTCCCTCCGGGCAGCTGGCCCTCACTGGCCCGGCTGACAAAGGATTGGGAGGAATCTGCAGAGCAGGGCTTGCTGTCGCTCACGTTCCTTTCCGCAGAGACTGTGTCAACCAAAGCATCGCAGTGGTGCTCGTCCACGGTCTCCAAAGACGCTGCTCGGGGCTAACGGGCCTGGGGGTGTGCTGCAGCATGTACCCAGCGGAGACCCCGCCTCATCCCCCGCCTTGTGCCAGCGGTCACCTTGGCCCCTACACCGTGGCTGAAATCGTTCACAAGAAATGCAGCGGGCTCTCGCGCGAAGGACGAGTCCCTGAATCGCACAGCGCAGCTTGAATGCTCCAGGCTCTCAGCCCCTCTGCAGACCCCTTCATCCAGAGGAGACGTGTGGATGCTTCCGGTCCACAGACCCCACTGCCACCCTCTCCCTGTCCAAAAGCAAGGTGAAGTATAAGAGTGACTGCAGGCAGCACCCTGCTGATTTGCTTGCTTACGGGGCATTGGGCTGCCTTTCCAAAGCCAGGCTAGAGCTGCAGCTTGGTGACATGAAGAAAAGGTCTGAGGCTGCTGTGGTCACCATTTTTGTGAAGCAGCGTGCATTGTGCCTCGGAGCATCGTGGAGCCCCGGATCTAGCTGTGACACAACTTCTAGCTTCTGGCTATTCGTGCAACTTGTCTGTTCTTCAAATGGGGAAAAAAATGCTGATGTCTCTCACTTGCCCACAAGGGCCATTGCCCCAGATCATCACCCCATAAACATGTCAACAGTGAAATGCAAACCAAACTGCAGTAGAGAAGCGCAATGATAGTCAGAATCGCGTCAGGCGGTTTGCCGCTTAGTCTGGAATTGCACTTGCAACAAAAAATTGAGAGAGGATGAAGGACTCCAGGGCTCCACATGATGGGACAAGGCTCGACTGGGTGCGGAGATGTTCTGTGAGCTGCGCTGCAGCTGTTCTGGGTCACATCGCAGCGGTTAATGTCACCAAAATTGGTAGCTCTCTCCCCGTGAGGCCAGGAAGGATCAACACCCCATCCGACCAAGGGGTCTGGTGACTTCCCCAGTGGCAGGCCCAGGGCTGGCGTTGTGCACGCTCACGCTGGGGTGAGGTGGAGAATGCTGAGCCGTCCCACCGCAGCGGTGCAAATGGCAAGATGATCCATCGACCCACGAAACACAGAGCAGAGCAAAGAGTGAGCCGCGGCTCTCCAAGCCGCTGGGCTGCCCTCGGTGCACGTCTCGTGTGCTGGTGGGTCACAGATTTTGCTGTCTGTGCCATCGTGGGGGTCTCCTGTCATCCTCTTCCCACTGATCCCACACTCCCAGCTTCGTGGTGTCTGTCGGTATGAGTCAGTGTTACCCTCTTTGGCTCTTCCCTTCCACCCTTCTCAGCACCCACCCCACACTTGGAAAGCCGTGGATCTTACTGGAGGACAGGAAGCATTTGCTAACGTCCCATTTAATGCACATTTTTCCAAGAGCAATGGAGGAGTTGAGGGGAAAAAGCAAGAACTGCAGGAATTGCTCATTTCATTTCCTGTGGTTTCATAATTTTGTTGCTTACCAATTTTGAATTTCACGAAGCTTGTGGTTTCCCAACAGCCTTCGTCTGTGGGGAGGATACATTTCAGTAGCATACTGAACTGACATGAAATCCCAAACAAAAATAATATGACAGCAGTTGGCATTCTGAGCTATGTGAGCAAGAAATACAAATACCCCACTGGCTGCGTTTGGGCCAGACAAGGAAGAAAACCCAAACATCCCCATGTCAGCAGGTCACCTCCGAGTGTCAGAAACAGAGATCACCCGGAGTCCTGGGTCTCCATCTCTGCACAAAATGTACCCAGGCGTGGGCCAGGGCCTCGCAGCCCCACCAGCCTGCGACTGACCGCTGGCTCTTGTGAGCGGAAAATGCCCAATTGCGGTTTGAAAACCGCTGTGTGTTTCCGCTGACTCTGGGTGCTGGCAAGGACCGTGCCGCAGCGGGGGGCAGGAGGGGAGCAGGGGGGCTCTGGTGGTTTTTTTTCACCTACAGCCCCCAGGTTTTGAACCGTCACCCCTTGGTTTCCCCCCTGGCCCCCTGGGCTGGCCTCGCTCAGCCGGGGTCTTCGCCCCGCTGCCCCGGCAGCGTGTGCCATGTCACCTCTGCAGGGCTGCTTGCTCGCTGCGGCACGTCCCCAGCGATCGCGAGGACAAAGCGCGGGAGAAAAGGAGACTGGAACAGAGCAAAACGTCTTCCTGAACAAGCAGATGAGCCGGACACCCTGGTGCCAGCCTCAGGCAGCTGACAGGCTGCACTGGTGTGGGTGCGGGCCGTAGCACCCAGTCATGGCGAAGGCTGCTGGCAGCTCAGGTGCGTTCCTGAGCCCCCCAGGGCCGGGCGGTCGCTCTGTGCAGGGTGGCCCCGCTCCCGGGCGAGCAGCCCACTGCTGCCGACAGCCGCGCTCGGAGGGCAGCGGGCTGCTGCTCCCACTCCTCAGAGCAAACCTTTCCGTCGCGGGCGGCCGGTGTAGCCCGTGCTGCTGGAGCCCAGCCGGGGAGCTCGGGGCGGGCGAGGGCTCCGCTCGCAGCCGGGGCTGGCCCGTGCCCAGGCACTGTGAGCTTGACCTCTGTCAGAGGAGTTGAGTGGGTGCACTGAAGAGAGATGTGTCCTGTCGCAGCTGAACGGAAAGCTCGGTGTCAATAAAATGAGTCCTGCTGCCTCCGGCGGCCTTGGATCAGGTCTGTAATGGATGAGCCCGTCGCGATGCTCGCCGACCTTGGCAGCTGGAGGTGAGCCTTGAGCACGAACGCAGGGCTGGGACGGCACGAAAACATCTCGCTAAGCCTCTCGCTGGAACAATGCACGGATCGCAGCTGATTAGATACAGTAATAGCTGCTAACATTCTCCTCTGGAAACTGCTGGAGAATTAGCTTGTGTTTATTGAAATGAACTTTCAGAGGTGAAGAGAAGCCTATTGGTGAAGAAAATACGTTTGTGAGCTCAGAATTTACAGCCTGCCTCTATAAAGCTGTCCAGAATCTGCAGATCTTTGCTTCAGATGCTCATGTTAAAATAATTTTCATTCTGTTGAATGAAAAGTGCTTTAAGTTTGGCAGGACTGTGCTGCTTATGCTCTCACCACTTCATAAATAATACTTTATAATAACAGCTCAGAATAAAACAAAAAAAAAGGGGAGGGGGGCCAAGGTCCATGCCGAGCTCTCCTTTTCGGCTGTAAATACCTCTCGCCATGATGTCAGCCACTCTGACAGGGGATCTGCCCAAATCACTACCACATGTGTAGCCAGGGGATGGGCTTTACCTGGACTTTCCACTTGTTGAGTAATGTGGCTCACAGTCTTGGCAGCGCTGTCGCGTGGCTCATGGTTGCAGGCTCCTCTGTATTTTCCTGTTAATCAGTTAGGAATATTGGACAGTGCAATTTCATCAAATCATCTTATTTTTATTTCTTCCACACTTTTGCATTCTCTAAATAAGAATTACTTCACATTTTCCTGAATGTCTCCAATATGATTTAACTCAAAACACGCAGTCATGGGAACAGGAAGAGGATGAACTCTTCATTCTGACAGAAACCAGAGCCCACGTGAGGACAGAGCAGGACGGTCCCATCTCTGGGAGGGCAGAAAAGTGAGTGTCAAGCAACAAGCATCTCGCTGCAGAAGATGCATCCAATGCTGAAACTTCACTGCAACATTGCAAAATTGGATTCGTGGCCTGAGACGGCCCACTCGTGTCCCGCAGGAAGCCGGCAGCCACCCGGAGCGGTTTGCGAAGGCTGGGGATGCTCACTCCTTCCCGCTGCGGTCGGCGGCAGAGGCAGCGTCCTCCCAGCCTTTGGAAGTGTGGCTTGTCAAGGATAAACCGAGGGGCAGCCATGGCCTCCTGCCCTCCCCACCATGGCTGTCCTGTTCTGCCACACGCTCTGGCTTGCCAGCAGTCGGAGTGTGCTGGTACTGCTAGGAACACCGGACTTGTAGGACTGGTAATACTTCTAATGACCCTTGAAACTTGTTTACTAGCCCTTCAAGGGGCTGAGTTAATGAAATCTGCCCAGACTTGGCCTGGGCGTGACTGAGCCCAGGGAGGGATCTGCTGCTCACCCTGCAGAGGAGCCTGGGGGCTGAACGTGACCCCCCCCACCACTCGCTGGATCACTTGAAGAGGGCTTTTTCTCGCTGCATAGCTTTGTACCCATGATTTTAATTAGTCTGCTCTGTGAAGTGGTTTGGGGATGCAGCTCGTATGAAAGGCACAGTAAAAAAGAGCACAGTTGAGTACTAAATAGCAGAAGGATGTGTCCACATGTGGCAGATGTTAGTCACATTGCCGAGCCCTTTGTCTGGAAGGGCTCGGCCACATATGAGGAAAGCGCGGGGAATGGCTCGGGAGCTGAGCAGGCGCTAGAAAATGGTGTATTTTGGCCAGAACCTTGAGAAATACGTGTGTAATAACCCTTCACTAATGTCTAGCTGCAGCAAAGCACTTCCAGCACGTATTTGACTCGAAGCATGAGCTTTAACCCATACCTCCTAGCAGCGGCAGAGAGCTGATGCTCGCGGAGATTTATGTGGGTGCTCAAAGTTAGTGACACTTGGGCAGGTGTTTCCCAAGCCAGGGCGAGCACACCTCGGGCTCGTGGAAGGGTGGCAGCTCGTCCCCCAGCTACAGGCTTCGTTATCCAGCCCTGGCCCCAGCCTTTGTGTTAGTGGGAGGGAGATCTCTGAGGATTTGTCTCGGCGCAAACAATGATGCCATGAGCACAGAGTTTTTCTCAGTGACAACGAGTCTAACCTAATAAAAGGGGGAAATTTCCACTGACCGCAGGGGAGCGGGATGGTTGAGACAGAAAAAAGAGGTGGAAAATTATTTATGACAGTGTAATTGCATTTGAGACAACTTGTATCCAGCCAAGATTCCACAAGAAATTTAGGAAAGAACAACTTTAGGTCAATCTGATTTGTTGTCCTGTGTGTGTAGGGGGGAAATTTCCCTTGTGAAAATTTGACTTTGCAACCATAAGAACTTATAATCAAAATTAATGTGGAAAATAAATTGCTGGCTGGCATCCCTGTCAGCAACGGACACTCACTTTAACTCTGCCGTCCTGAGACAGCTGCACGTCCCAGCCTACCCAGCCCTGAGGAGCCGGCATTTTCCTCTGGTTCCTTCAGACTCTGGTTTTATTGTCCCCAGGGCTGGAGGGAAGAACAAAAGGATGCCAGAGCTCTGGGCAGGGTGGCAGAGGCTGCATAACTCCAGCCAGGCAAGGAGGGGCCCGCTCGCAGCCCGGTCCGAGGGCAGGAGCCCCGCTCCGCTCCCTGCCCTCGCAGGGGATGCCGTGTCCTCGATGCCCCCGGCAGCTGCCCGCCGTGCTGCGCAGGTGTCTGCTCGCTCCGGGCAGGGCTGCCCCATGACGCCCCAGCTGCCGCCGTCTCCCCCACGCCCCAGCTGTGCCCCTGCCCGTCCCCCTTGCCCCCCGTTACCTGTTTCAGGGGCAGTTGTGGGGAAGCGGAGTTTCTCGCCCCGGTAGGCACCAGCCAGGTCGCTTCAGCTCTCCCTGTGGCTTCTCGAGGCTCTTGGGGCCTGGCTGCTGCTCCCTGGCCAGCACAAGTGCTCAAATCTTGAAAAAAATATGAATATGTGCTTCTCTCTAACTCCAGCTGGGCTCCGAGTCTTCAGGCATCATACTTTCAAGTTTCCCTCTGCCACCAAGGAAGCTAGAAACCTTCAACTTTTCAAATAAAGGTGAGAGTTTAATGAACTCCTGCAAGAGTCTCTCTCTGAACTCATTCACTGGAGTCCAGAAGTTAGAGATTTAAGAAAAAACACCAGTTACTGCATCCTTGTAATACGGAAAGCTGTTTGCTGCCTCCAACAGAAAGCCAGGAGCTGCAGGGCATGCCAATGGGGATCAGCGCGCTGGCTCTGGAGGTGCCATCTCTGCACGGCAAGGTTACCTGACCTTAACCTGGCTCTGTTCGAGAATGTGCTGCTAATTCCAGTGGTTAATTTTGTCATGTGTCATTTCCCTCCATTATTTGGTTCAAAAGATGAAGACTAAACGTAGATTTTAAAATTGCCCAGATCTCAGATATTGCCCTTGGGAAAGCTTCAATCTCATCTTTTGTTTTCATTTAGGTTTTTTGCAGGTCTACAAATGTGTTTGTTTTAATAATGCCGCTGCAGGACAGATTAAAAAAAGCAAGTATCGCTGGCATTTAATATCTCTAATCCAGCAGTAAGACAAGCCTGCCGACTGCTTGCTTAATGTTGAACATCCTTTTCTGATTAAGCAAAAGGTTTGAAGTGATTATAGTTTATTTACAACAAAAGTGGACTTAAATGAGAGTTAATTCCTCCCCCTCCTCCTTCATTGGGCCAGTTGCCAGTCACCATGTGTCTGCTCAGCTCCCTCTTTGAGAGCATCCGCAGAAGCCGAGGGCAGATGTTCCCCCCAGGGTCCTCCGTGCAGGGCTTCTGCTCGGGGTGCTCTGGGGTGGGGGGTGCCCAGGGTCCCGGCTCGCCCCGCGACGTGGCGGCCGTCGCACCGCAGCTCCCGCGCGGGCTCGCTCTGGGCACTGCAGCCCGCCGGCCCTCTGGGGTGCCTGCTCTGCAGAAGGCCCAGCACGTCTGCAGTTAAGAAACTGGGAAAGAAACGCAGGAGAAAGTTTTAATTTCCAGCACCAATATGGTTTATTTTTATTGTTGTTCATCAAATAGGCCTGAAGAAGCAGGAGGCTGCTCCAGCGAGTGGTGGCAGCAGACCCTGCGGCTGGGGCGCGGGCTGGGAGCGTGCTTCACGTCCCCCCACCCCGCAATCTGGGGAGACAGCAAGGAGGGAAGGGGAAAACGGAGAGAAGAGGTGAGAGTGATGGAAGAGCGGAGGCAAAGCCCACTCCCCAAGAGAGCAAAAACCTAGGGTGGATTTTTGTCAAAAGAAAAGTGGATTTTGATTTGATTTCTTGTCAAAATACTTCCAATGGGAGCTTCCGGATGGGGGGGGATTTTTTTCAACAGACATCAACATTTGCCAGAATATGAAAACCAAAAGCTGGAGGAGCAGCATCCGTGGGCTCTTCCCAACAACACACCTGGGACTCCCTAATGCCCCCGGCCCTGCTGGGCAGGCGACGGCCGGGTCCTCGTTCCAGACCCCGCAGTGCTTGCTGGAGCCTGCCACGGGTGCAGGCCTGGAAGGAGAGTGTTCTTTAGAAATGCCCTGACACCTGCCAGGCACAGGCTTCCAGGTCCCCAGCTGATAACCGGTTACTGCCAGGGCCCTTTCCAGCGTGCTCCGCAGGCTCCCGTAGTGGTGATGCAGGGGGGCGATGCTCGCTGGGCATGGGCAAGCAGGAGATGGTGGCAGCACCCAGGGATCCCACTTTCCAAAAGCCTTTCCCCCCTGAGGGCAGGTGCAGTGGCTGGTTGGGAGCCTGGGGGGTCCCAGACCTCTCTGAGGCAACGGCAGCGAGCGAGGGGAGGGGACAGGGGCACACGGGGACCCCTGACTGCCCGGGGCAAGGAGACTCCGGCTTCTCCCCTGGCTGCACAAACGTGACTGCAGACCTTTATGGTCCCCATTGGGCAGCTCAGCATCCCCGTGCACAGAGAGCCTGTTTGCAACTTCCACGGCATCATATTTCTGTTAATTGGAAGTAATTTTCCTATAAAAATGTAAAATTAATTCTCCAAACAAAATGTTGAGCACGTGCCACATGCGAACATGGTGAAATGCCGCGAGCTCTGCGCCTGAGCTGGCGGAGGGGTCACCCCGCTGCTGGGCAGGGCTCTGGCGCGGGAGGGATTTGGCATTTCCCAGCAGCGACGGCCGCTCAATGGACACAATAAGGCTGGCGGGACCCCGAGGGGCGGCACGCCGGCGTTGCCCATATTACTACCTAGCAGATCAATGGAGGCCCCAGCTCTCACCGGCAGGGAGTGCGAGAAAGAAAGACACAAAAGCTGCAGAGAGTGAATAAACTCAATTAGATCGCTGTAATTGCAACAAGAATTAGTGGGGGGGTCAGGCACATGTGCCGTCTCAGAGCAGTAATTAAAAGTGCAGTGTTTGCCATGCTGGGGAGGTGGCCTGCTGGGTCCCAGCAGTGCCCTTTGAAAAGCCCCATGATGGAGCTTCCAGCCTGGATAAATACAAATGTCAGTGCCTCGCAGCCCGTGGGGGGACTCTCAATCCACAGCCCAGTGGGAGAATCCCCTGCTTTACATTCCCAACAGTTGGGCTAATTTCAGAGTCAGGCTTTGATGTGCTTTGGGGAGCCCTGTGTGCTACACACTTTCCCAGCCAGGCGCCCCCGCCCTTTCTCAAATGCTTTATTAATTTTCTCCTGTGGTTTTTTTTATCCTCCCTTTCTCTTGGGCCTGCCTGCAACTTCTCTTTTGTGCTCACACAGCGGGGTTCATAGCGGAGAATTTATATCATTCTGAAATATATATAAAGAAGGGATAAAAGAGGAGATGTAGGAACCTGCAGAGACTATAGCAACAATCAGTCCTTGGAGCCAGGGTCCTCTTCCTCCCGCCACCAGCCCCGTGTGCCCCAGCGCTGGCAACACCGGCTTCCCGGCTGCAGCCAGGGCTGCTGCTCCCCGTCGGTGGGGAGCAAGGGATGACGGATGCCCCAGGGACAGCAAAGGTGACGCTGGGCTGCTAATGACGGGGCCGTCAGCACCCCGAGGCAGCCAGGCTGCCCAGTCCACTTCCTGCGAAGCCCGGGCCAGGGTCCCTCGGCACCAGCCTTTGCCGCCTGCCCGTGGCCGGCAGCCACCGCAAAGGGCAGCGGTCCCGGCGGCACCCGGGCTGCGGTCGCCAGCCAGGCCGCGTGTGCGCCGGCAGTGGCACCGCCATGGCGCGGGGTGCTGGCAGCTGGGCCGTGGCAAGGGACCCTGGCAGCCCCCGGAGCAGCTCCCAGCGCTCGCAGGCTGCGCCTGGCTGTGCCCCACACAGGGCCCTGCCCACGCCGCCCTGTTCCCGGTGTTCCCCTCACGCCCGCACTGTCCCTGGGCCTTGGCGGGAGCAGCCAGCACCCACCGGGCGCTGCAGCCGCGGCCGGGCGCCGTGAGGAGCATCGCTGCTGGCATGTGCGGGCTCACAGGGGTCGGCTGTGCTGGAGCCGAAACCCCCAGGGAAAGCCCCCCTGTCTCCCCCCACGTCCCACCCTGTGCTGGGCGATGGCAGCATCCACACGCTGCGGCGAGCAGACCAGGGCTGCTCAGCTCCTGCTAAGCTGGCATCAAGTTCCTCTCCTGTTTTTTATTATCAACTGGATTTGGCATGGAGGGGATTCTCTCCCCACATCCCGTTGGCACACAGAAGTCTCAAAAACCAGCAAAACCATTGTTTGTGCTCGAAGGGCGGGGACCGGGGTGAAAAGAACAGCATGTTTTAGAGCCCAGAGCTAGGAACCACTAGAGCATCTGGAACAGTTAGCGGGGCAGGGGCGTTACAATTAAATAAAAATGGGTGATTACAGAACCGTTCCCTGGCTCTGACACACACAAGAGCCGTCGCGGCACATGCCTGAGCACGCAGCTGAGGGGATTCCTCTGCTACAGGCCCGCAGTAAATGGGGTTTTCATCAGGAAGGTCTGAGGTCGGTGCGACGGCCTGGCGCGGCATGGCGGGGCGCAGCTGCCCCTTGCCTGGACATGGCGCAGAGGCATCTCCCACCGCAGGCGACGAGCGGCTCCGGTGAAAGCAGCCGCGTTCCTCGGAGCCGGAGCAGCCCCGGGGCCCTGGAGGAGCCGGCACACGGCGGCCGGTCCCGCTCAGCCGCAGTCGAGTCTGCGCTGACCCAGCCACTCCAGCCCGCACGGCCAAGCTCCCTGACCTCTCGCGAGCCTCCCAGGGTGTGGGGTGTTCAGCCCTGGCTGCCAGTTTGCAGCTGAGATGGAGCCTCTGAGCCAGAAACGCCGCTTTCTCTTTTAACGAGTCCCTTAGGAGCGTTCGTGCTCCGTCCCTCCAGTTCCTTCTGTTCAGAGGGAACTGGCAGGACTGGACAGCGCAGCTTCTGCAGAGATACACAAGTCCTGCAGAAAAAATCCTACTGTTCAAGGACCTCAGCCCTGTCCCCTGAAATATGCTGTTTTCATTAAAGCAGTGAAATCGGATTTCAAAAAACCCAGGCTTTGGATAGCGGCCCTTGATTTGGGCCTGATGAACAAGATCCAGAAGCAAAACAAAGGCTTCTTCCACAATGGTTGGAGGGAAAGGGAACCAGGCCAATTGCAAAACTTGGATCCTGGCACCGAGGGACTCTTTGTGTGCGAGACCTGTGGCAAGGGATGGCAATGACTTCGGGAAATTCAATACTTGCCCAGCTCATAAACAGAAAACAGGGAAAATAAACTTGGGCAGATGGGAGGAAGCAGAGAGCCAAGCCGTGGATTTCTGCTCGGCTGGAAAAGAGCCCATCTGTCCCAGGCAGCGGGTCCTGGGCACGGCAGCTGCCGAGGCCGTGCTTGGGGTGCTTGTGGCCATGGCACCAGCACCGGGCACGGGGCTGGGCGGCTGCGGGCAGCGGAGGCAGTAGCCCCCCCGCCATGGGGCACTGGGCTGGAGGAGAGGCCGTGGGGAGCTGGGGCACGGCGGGGCAGCACGGCAGGAATCCCCACACTGCAAGACGGAAGCAGGGATGGCAGCAGTGCCAGTGCCCACCACGGCCCACCCCGGGCACGGTGGAGGGGAAGGCGGCTGATTGCCTTGTTCCATTTCATGTGGAAGCTGAAAACACTCAGCTGTGGCGGTGACAGGGGCGGGATGACCATTTGAATAGAAAAGAAAAGAAGTTTCTCTGCCAGCCTGCTCCTGGCGTGCACTGGTGAGCAGTGCAGCCGGATCCCTCCTGCAAGCCCTCGCAGTTGCGCAATGTCCCCGGGCAGCTCCTTGTCTCAGTGTTGCCACCTTGGTGGAGGAGGGCCAGGATCTGTGTGCACGGTGCCCAGGGGTGGGAAGTGGAGCCTGTTTCGGTCTAACCATCCATCGTACGTGCTGTGTGGCAAGAGAGCGGCTCCACGACGCATATCAGACAAGGACGTGATGGCTGAGAATAAGACAAGAGCAGGGAACGGCTGCGACAGGACAAGGGCAGCAATTAAAGGTTCAGTGAAAGAAATTACTTTTGAAAAAAGCTTTTGAGAAACAGAGACGATGACTCCATAAAGGCTCAAATCCACTGCCAGACGATGCTGTCTTTCTCAAAAACACAAGAACTAACTGTTCCCTCTTGGCCACAGACAAGAGGAATAAGTATTTAGACCATTTGTAGGCCATAGAGGGTCAGCGGAGATATGAAATCCGTGGATTTGTTGAATTCCCTCAACCACCACAACCCTACATTTGCAATTGCAGATTCACGAAGCTCAGCATCCCGCCTGCCACCACGCGCTGCCTGTAAACCCACCACATGCGCTGCCCCGGAGCCGCGCCGGCTGCCCCTGTGCCGCACCAGGCACCGGCCTCGGCTGTGCCCCGGGGTGCCTACATGATGCGAGAGATGCCCCAGAATCTCGTACCGGGCCGCTGGAGTGTCCCGGGCTGCCTGGCCTGCTGCCGCAGGAGCGGCATGCTTGTGGGGAAAGCCTATGGTAGGGTTATGTTCTGACAAATTGTCATTCCTCTGGCTCAGGAAGAGAAGCAGCGTCCTCCCCTCACATCAGGAAATTATCGTTGTTTATTTCAAGTTTGAAACTGCTGGCTCGTAATAGAACAGCAACCAAGAGCGGAGAAGCTTGTCCGAGCTGCACACGCTGGAACATGGCACCCGCGCCTGTGCGGCACCGGCCCGGCACCACCAAATCGGCCGGCGGGATGGGGTCTCCCGGAGCCAGGGAGCGGGGGACTGGCGGTGCACCCCGCAGCGGGCACCGCTGCCCGGGACCCAAACCTGCTCCTGTTCTTGTGTCTGCAGCCTTGCAGGCTCCAGTGCTCGGATCAAGGGCCAGTACCTGGCCAGCCCGAGACCTCTGATGGTCCCTGCATGGAGGAAGCCTTTGCCTGTTCCAGCCAGTGAAGACAGACTAAAGAAATCCAAGCCAGCCACCTACTGCTCCTCCCTGGAAATTCATAGCAGCATCGTCCGCCTGACCTTCCTTTTTGACAAAGAATGACATGAGAAATACTAGTGATAAAATATAGTGGATAATTTGTTGGCGAAAAAAGTCATAAATCAGTATGAGAAGCACACTTGAAACAGTATTTTAGAAGAGTATGTCAGATACATTGGCCAGCCATTAAATTTCACAGGTTCAGTTTAAGAACTTCAGGAGATTGCTGGCATTGCCTGAAAGGGAGAGGACAATTATAAACACATGCTAGGGGCTCCGAGTGAGATGCAGAAATGTGGAGGATAATCCTTATTGCTATTCAAGATATAATCAAATAGCCACAATAAAGAATTCCATTCACCTGCCTGCAGAATGACTGGCTGTAATCTTTAATGCCAGCGAGATTAAAAACATTTCTTTAGGGTGAGCGGATCAGATATTTTGTGATGACCGCAGACTTGCTCAGACCTCATCTGGCCTTCTTCAGCCTGCACCCCACCCGCCAGCTGATCTCCCCTCATACCAGCGAGTCTGCCGTGTTGCGCTGTTGATCCTGCAGCGGACACGGCAGAGCTCGTGCCCCATGCCAGGCAGGACCCCTGCGCCGGGCGGGAAGTGGGCACCTTCAGCTGCTGCTCTGCGGGCTGCCCAACACCAGTGCCTTCCTCCTTGCCATGCGCCCAGCAGCTCCTCGAGTGAGGCAGAGCAGGCCCTGGCACAGGAGTCTTCCTCACCAGCCAGCGCGTGCCGTGGGCTCGCAGTGTGCGTGGAGCAGAGGCCAGCCACGGCTCGCCCTGACAGCCATTGCCACACGGACACCACGTCCCGCCGGCAGCAAGAGCTCGCTCTCCGGAGAGCTGCTCAGGGCTGAGCCCGGCACCACCAGCCACTGGTTTGTGGTAGACAGGACAGAGTCTCTGGGCAGGGTCCTTCCCCACCCATCTTGCCCCTTCCTGGGGAAATGAGGTGTGCTGCCATGCCGGCTCCCGGGGCCCGGGCAGGGCTATGCTCCCCAGCTGCCCCGGAGGATGCGGACACAGGGCATGGTGGTGCCCATCACCGTGCAGCCGGATCCGGCCCTGGGACAAGAGTGTGCCAGAGACAGAACATTGCTTTGTGGGGTTGCTTTTGGAGGGCAGCAGAGGAGATGCTGGCTGCCATGGGATGCAGAGGAAGAGATGAAGCAGAGTCACGGTGCTTTCGGACATCTCTAGATGTGACATCAGGTCTTTGGGAAGGCAGAGGGAGTGGAGAACCAGGGAGGACAGAGTCACGCTGGCTCCTGGGACACCGTATCCTTCAGATGTTGTCACAAAACCCTCCTGCCCAGCCCTGGGGGGCGGGTGATGCTGTACTAGGGGAGTGCCTGGGTACAGGATGCTGCACCAGGGGAGCACCAGGACACAGCTCTGCAAAAGCATCCAGGAGCCCTATGGGTCCGAGCTCACTCCTGGGAATGAGGATCTTGGCTGAGCAGTGACACGCAGAAACGAAGCACTTGGCACTCAGGGGTGTCCATGCAGACACGGTGGGAAAGCCAAGGAGCACCGTCTGCAGGAGCTGCAGAGCTGGGAGCCTCTGGATCCAAGGAGATCGTTACTATGCTTCAGATTATATAAATAACTCACTGAATAAAACCACATGTGACCACATTCTGTTCTCCATCCCTCAGTGCTTTGCCGACAGCACACAGGCTCTTGCAACACTTGTTTACTAGGGAGACTGTATATAAAGCGAAAATAATTTGCTAGGTCTTATGTTTCCACTTTAATGCTCAGTGTATAAAAAAAAAACCTGTGAATTTGCTAATGGGTTTTGAAAATGTATTTTTAAAGCTAGGGCAGCATGAGTCGGTGAGTTGTTACAAAGGATTACAGAACGAACAAGGTTTGCTAGAAAAATCATTCCCTTGACAAAATCTGTAACAGCTGAAAGGCCAGGGCCTGTTTCTTTCCAAGAAAATAAACACATTTCTGCATCCAAAATCAAGCTTCATTTCAGGTATGAAGCAAGCTTGTTTGTTCTCTGGTGTTTGTGTACTTCCCGTAGGCTTTGGTGTTCAGTTTGACATGTTTGAAGGCCAAACATGCACTCAAAAATTCTCTCGACAAAGGAAGATTCCTATTGCATCTTTAAAGCACGCCTTTGGACAGAGATAAATGCCTACGAGCTTTGGGAACGTTAGAGCCAGATGGTCAACTGAGATTTCTTTGTACGTTTCTGTATTTCACTCCAGAGTTGATCTTGCATAAAAAATATTTTTTTAGCATTTGCTATGACTTGCAGACCTGAGGAAACCTCTGGAGCAGAAGGATTTGCAAATGGTCTACTCTGAGGGGCCCACAAACCTTTGGCTCACTCTTTCCCGGTCATTAAAATCTACGTGATTTGGGTTTTGTTGTACCCAGGGCTACTTCAGAGCTTTTGATCTGCTGGAGTTTTTTGTTAAACAATGTCCACATCTAACAGAGCTGCCCCTGCTGTGGACTGGGAATAGGGGAATCCAGTGGGAGCGTTCGCTTCTCCAGGTAGTTCATTGTTGTTTCATAACAGCCTAAACCTCCTGCAAGTTGCTAAACAGACTCTGAAATTTGCTGAAAACATTTGCTAATTCTTCCTCTGACAGCCAGGAATATGGGGTGGGAAGGCAATAAGTGATGATCAAGTTTATAATTTTACAATTTAATTTTACAAGGTCTGCTGGGGAGACAGCATTTTCACGCCCTGCCCCACGTCGATGTTCTGGATCGTTGCGGAGGGCTCCCCAGCAGCCCTTTCCCTCTGCCGTTGCTCCTTCCCCTCCCGTCCCTGGGAGCTGCATCCTTCTCCAGGGAGGTGACCCCGCACCTGCGGCTCCATGCGGGCTCGGATTTTTGGTCGGACCAAACTGGCATATCTCCTGCCTCCAGGCAGTTATACCATTTTCCCCTTCCCATAGCCACCTGTATGTCTCTTGTGAGTGGTGCAGGGAACGTGCTGGATTTTCTGCATCATTTAATTAGAACCAGGCGTGACTGCTGATCTGTGCCCCTTGGGCTAATGGGAAGGAAGGAGTTAACTGATCCTGCGGGATGAGGGCTGTAATTGCCACTAGGTTCGCCTAAGATGAATGAGATTTAAAGGACCGCCAGCTTCTGAACGGACCAAAGGAGGACCAACAACAGCATCAGCTTTAATAACCGGCAGCCAGTGGCAGGAGCACATATGGAGGCAGCGCGGTTCAGCTTGAAATAAACCCTGGAGGTGTCAGGGCAGTGGATGAGGACTGTGCTGGCAGCGCGAAGGTGGAAAAGATGAAATTCTGGATGCTGGGGAAACAAACAACGCTGCCAGCCTGGACATGCGTGCAAGCCTCGCTTCCCTGTTCCAGCCAAAGGACCCCGAGACGCTGCGCTGGGGCTGACTAACAGATGCTGGCTGGTTTTGGAAAGGCCGCCCCGGGCTGTTGCACAACAGCGGCCGGCGGCACGGGTCCCACCAGGGACGAAGCTCCAGCCGGGACACGGGCTCCTTTGAACCCAGCTGCAGGAGCCAGGTCAGAAACAGCGGGAGAAAACTAGAAAAGCAGGCGCGGGGTTTGACTCTTAGGGGACTACGGAGATGCTGCCTGCCCCCGGGAGCAGAGATACCCACAGGGTCCGCAGGCAGCGGTCAGGCACCCTGGGCGGCCGTGCCGACTGCGTCCCAGCGCGAGGGAGGACAATTCCCTGGGGAACACGGCTTGTAAAATACCTCCCGCAAGGCAGCATGACTTTCAGGCTGGGAACCATGTGCGGGCTGCGCCTCGCCTCCCTCTCCTCCCAGCCATGGCGGGGTCACCAAGGGGCACTCGCTGCCCTGCCACGGCCCCGGCATCGCCGCTGCCTCTCCGTGCCACAGAGGAACAGAGGGGACTCACTGGGGCATCCGCCCTGACTCCAAGCAGCTTTTGGAGACGCAAGCAGCAGTGGACGTATTTAGAGCATTGTAAATAATCTTGCAAACAGCTCCACTGAGCAGGGGCAGGGATGCTCGTATGGAGGAGCAACAGCTAAGTTTAAACATCTGGTTCTGTGAATTCCTATATTGTAATAAAATAAGTCTTCCCACAGATTTCACGTCATCTTTGTCTGGGCATCACTGAACTATGAAGAGAGAAACTTTTTTGCGGTTTTCAGAGGAACAAAGAGACAATACGCATCTGGTGAGGTGTCCTGGCAGCCTCCTGCGCTCTGAGCCTGCATCGCGCATGGGCAGCGTGGCCCAGTGTCCTGGGACAAGAACTACCTGTCCTGCAGCACCCCAGATGGCAGAGCCTGGAGGGAGACCATGGTCTCCAAGACCCGGGGAGTGCGAAAGAATGTCACTGCAGCCCACAGAGACTGAACAGAATGGCACTAGGAAAATGACTGCAATCTGGATCCCACCTTTCTGGCCCCTGTTCAAACGAAAGGGCAACAAAAAACGTGCAACAAACTGGTTAAAAACTCAGGGTCTTAATGAAGTCCAGGAACGACCATGCCCTGCGGCTCACGGAGTCCCCTGCAGACGCAGCCCCAGGCACCTCCCTGTGCAGGGCACGGAGCCCTGAGGCCGGCAGCGCAGGACTGACCTTGTCCAGGGGACACAGCGCTCGGCATACCTCCTCTGCAGGCATTTCTGCCTTAGCAGCATTACTGATGTCTCACCCAAATGGTCTTCCGGAACGGAGAGCTTGCTTTTTGGTCCCAGGAGAGCCAGGAGCATCTGACGGCTTTCAGTGGAGGGAGGGATGTGCTGATCTGTGGTCTGATGCTCAGCCTCCTGCTTGCCTTCACGCATGGGAGGACAACTGCTGGGTGTCCCTAGAGCTTCCAGACAGCAGCTGCCTGCAGGCTTTGTCCAGGTGCTGGTCTTTTTTGAAAAGACTTCCTTGCAAAACATCAATCTGCTGGAACAGGTGGTTCGGCAGCAGGAGTGGGCACAGAAACTTGCTGGGAAATTAATGGTGCAAAGCTGAAGCAAGCTGGGTTGGATCATGTTTTGTATTAAGCACAGGGCTGTCTTTATTCCCCAGGAGCAGACCCAGAGCCGTGCATTCCCAGACTCGGGCAGCAGCACACGCATCCCCTGGGGTCCTCCTACTCCGCTGTCTGCAATCTGACTGCTCAGGTGCTATTTGCCCCTGATTATTGACTCCAAGCGTGGTGATGTGAGTGTGCTCGAGCTGATCAACAGGCTCTCTGCCTGCCCAGCATCATCTGAGCACAGGTGAGTCTCCAACATCAACAAAAACACAAACAGAGTCTGCTTGTACTCAGCTGGGCAGTTCTTGGTAACACAGCCTGTAACACATCACGCCCGCTTTGTTTATTTGGAGGCAGGCATGTTTAAGCAACCCTGGGCTCATCTGAAGTCTACTACTTATGCAGAGAAGAAAGACCCACAAGTCTGCTGAAAGTCAGGGGGACATTTGGCTGCAACCACCCTTTGGGGATGACAAATGGCTGACAGGGGAATGAAATGGGAAATGTGATGAACTGGGCTGTAAATGCGTGCAGACAAAGTGGGTTTGACGAAACCTGAGCATTTTGAGGAGGGGAATGTGAGCCCCACTCCCGAGCCAAGCTTCACCCTCCCCAAGGGTTCCCTGCCACTGTTGCCTGGTGCAGGCTCGCATGCATCCCCGCTGATGAGAGCAGGGAGACTGCAACCATAAATCTTCAGGAGCCATTTTTCAGTGGGACTAGATTCCATTTAGTCCACAAGCTTACCAGTCTGTTAGGGAAAAGGGATTTCATTTCTTTGCTTCTTTTTGTCAGGATGGATTTACTGATCCCAAACATGTTCCTCACACCTTATTTAGGGCTTAATATGCATCATTTACATCGCTGAGCTGTCACCAGCCTGTCTGAGCTATGCAGCCAGGCAGGCAATGCATTTCCCTTGCCCCCTTGCTCTCCCTGCCAGATGTGGAGCTGTGAGGGTGAAGCAGCTAGGAGATCCCTTGATAGACACAATTTGCCTTTTGGGGAATTGTTGCTTATTCCTCTCCGTGCAGGGGCCAGGCAGGCTCAGCATGGATGGACATCTTCCTCCAGCTGCATTCCCAGGAACAAGTCACCTGTAACGTGCAGTTCTGTGGCAGAGGATTCATTTTTCTCCTTAATGGATGCCAAGTGATGGCTCTTGAGCCCAGCAAAGTCTTGCCTCTGTCTGCATCCAGCCCGTACAATTCTGCGATTCTGTGATCCTTACTGAAGACCCCCAATGCCAGTAGTGTTCATTAGATAGCTCACATCTGCAGGCAAGTGTGCTTTCCTGAATTATTGGAGCTACAGAAGTTCCAAGTCATTAGGGAGGATGCTTACAAAAATAAGGGTGGCCTCTAGTATATAATGAGAAAGAGTGGAGGATGGGGGCGAAAGGGACACGAGGCTCTTGAAACCCTCTGAGGAGAGCTAAGCAGTGACCAAGCGCAATGGCCTCCCCGCCTTCACTGGTGCCCCCCCTCCTCGCTCCCCAACAAGGGACCCGCTCTCCCGGCCTCTCCGGCACCGGCCGACGGAGCCAGGGAACCGTCCCAGGGCTGCGTTCCCAGACACGGGTGTTTGTCACCTCTTTTGGTCTATGTAAAAACAACCATTTTTCTAGGCTAGCCATAACTGGACGTCTGATTTTAGCCACCCAGCTCTGCAGCAGGGCTCCTCGCCTTTGGGCTCTTGGCCATCGCTCGTGGCATTGCCTCGCTCAGCCGGCAGTGCCCAGCAGCCAGCCACGCCAGCAGCCTGCCCTCGCCAGTTGGCACCCGGGCCCAATGCCACGGCTGTGCCCAAGACAGACGCGTGGGAAGGACCCTGCTGCTGGCACCGCTGCCTGCCCCAGGGCTGCCAGGGATTGGACATTTGGACAACGCTCCGAGAAAAGCTTCCTCCGCTTCTCCAGGGGCTGTTTCTGCAGCTGAGATCATCCCTGCTCGGGGATGTCCCAGCTCGGGGCTGTCTGCGCTCAGGGCTGTCCCTGCTCCAGGATGTCCCTGCTCCGGGATGTCACTCCTTGTGAGCAGCAACCCCACCTGCTCCTGGCCCTGTTTCCTCCCTCACAGCCCCCAGCCATGCGATTCAGCGGGGTCTGCCTGCCCACCCAGCACCCAGCATCTGGAACAGGGAGGAATCCCAAACCCCTCCTGCTCTAGAGCCACTTTCCACCCAAAACAAATCCACGGTTTCTTCCAGGACTCCAGGAACTGAGCTGCTGACCTCTGGGAGCTATGAAAGCAAAAGGAACAGTGGCATTGGCATGATAGATCCCTGATGATAGTGCAGGAGGGGAAACACGGGCAGGATTTCCATTCTGTCCCTTATGAATGATTTGGCTGATATACTAAAAGCCGGATGGAGCATAAAAATGGAATTTATTCAGATTAAGTGGTTGCAAATGTCATACTACATTGAGCCAGAAAGTTCTCCTACACGCAACAAATGGAATTTATTCTTCTAGAAAGCATGCAATTTACCTGCTACTGCCTATGAAGGACATTCTTGTTCTAGACTTCTGATTTCTAAAATAAAGAACAGCACCATCTTGTCGGGGTGCCAGGGTCTATCCAGAAAGATTTCAGAAAGGCAACATATACTTTTTCAATTAATCAAATGAACAGTGCTTCTTTCCAGGTGAATAGCAAAATTACCTGCAGATGTGACTTTAACAGCAGTTGTTAACATTTAACCTTTGCCCTGCAGCTCAAAATCACTAATTCATGAAATGAAAGGAAAAGCAGGCTGGTGACTAGTGGGTGCTGACTTTGGCATGCCTCAAAAGAAACAGGCTAAAATGGGGAGGATCTCCCCTCCAAAAGGCAGACCCCTTTGAGGTTTTTTGACCCCAAATCAGAGACCCCAGAGCCTCAGGGACCTGGGAGGAGCAACACGTCGCAGACTGCCTTCCGTCCGTGGGCAGAGGTAGGAATCCTCTTGCCCTCCTCTTCTTTGGACCAGGTCCTCGCAAGCCCCGGCAGATGCTCTGCAGGAGCCAGCTCTCATTTCTGGGGATTTCTGGAGCAGAGACCGGAGGTCAGCACCCCGGGGCTGAGCAGCCCTGCTGGGGCTCAGGCCCCCATCCAGTACCTGCTTATTTTAAGCACGTGACTGGTCTGACTCGAGATAACTGGATTATCTTTCTGCCTGCTGTTAAATATATATGAAAGTTAAGCATGTCTGGCCTGGGTCGTTGCACTCAGCACCCTGCGCTCACCGTGGGAGGCACGGGCTGGGGGTCTCGGTGGACACTCGGGCACCCGGCAGCTATCATCACACGTTCCTGTACATGCAGAGCCTGTTTAAACCAGTGGCCTGTAAATGCAAAGCTCCGTCTCCAGTTTCGGCTCCTCTGCGTCAGCCAGTCCCCTTCTTTACATGAGATATGTTTCAAATGATAGCATTTGTCTTTAATAAACAGTCACTCCATAAACTGCCTCCTATGGGGAACCAGGGGTTTATAAGTAAAACCTGATGTTTCCATTTCATTATAACGCATTCGCTCTAAGATGAATACCAATTCATCCTCCGTTTAACATCAGCCTAAGGTGTGCAGTGGGTTTGTATTACTATTTATGAAATTCATTTAGCTGGGCTTAATCTGTTTCAGATCCCACAGCTGTATCTGTGTCTGTATCGGCTTGACCTGAGACAGGGATGTTCTTCCTTTGCCAGAGTCAACGGCATCACCAACATTCGGAGGTAAGGAGCAAAACTCCTTCCATGGCCACAGAAAGTCTGACTGTAGATGGGAGGTTCTTTAGCCAAATGTTGGCCTCAGAATACCTTCTGAGATGTTTTAATTGTAAGGCCAAATCTGTCTATTCTTGTCCATGCTCTAAAAAGCAACCTGAGATGCTTACACAGTTTTCATACAACTCGTCAAAGCAGCACTGTGTGCCACACTCACATGTGCAACAGAAACCTGATAAACAGACCACCACACTGCAGGCTGCAACACTCATGGTCTCCCTGCTTTCCTGTGCATCACTCATATACCTCTGGCCATAAACACACCACGCTGTATGCATGCCGCTTGCATCTTGGCATACTTAGCAGAGAAATGCTTCATAGGCAAATCACAATTTCTCAACCATTCAGTGTATGTTGCTAGCATCACTTCAAAACATTGCTCTTGGGACACAAAACTCATCCAGAGGATAATAAAGCGGCACAGGTAGTGAGCATATCTGTATCCTTCTTTGGCTTAAACAGATGTAAAAGACATACACTGAGTGATCCCTCGAATCCGAGCCTGATGTTTCATGCCATCAGTCATGTTCCGGTGCTGCATCACTCAAATATTTCTAACAAAAGCAATGAGAGAATCTCTGTCCCATGAGAACTGCCCTGCTGATATCTCCTGTGGCTTGAAAGGGGATGCAGAGCGCTGCCTCATCTCCTGCTAATCTTTGCAGAGATCTCTTTTCTGACTCCGTCTCACTGGGGACTGAAGATTCCCCAAATAACCTCAGGAGGTTTAGAAATCAGGTTCAGGGAGGCACCGTTGATTGGTCTCACTGCTGGAGAAAGAAGAGAACCTAACATCTGAAGCTTTACAGAGTCATAAACAAATGGATGAGAAGAAATACATATTTCAGCTGGATTGCTCTGCTCCCCCCTCTTCCAGGGCTACTAAACAAATAGCACCACAGCAGAATAAATGAACAAAACCATAGAGCAATTAGTTGAACCTCCTCAGCCTTGAAGGTGTCCTGTTCAGGAAAGCCCGGAAAGCATGAGCTCCACCTAAGCACTGCCTGTGAGCGCGGGGCAGGTCTGCTGCTGCCAAGCACAGACAGAGGGACGTGGCTGCGCAGCATCGCCTCGGCCGGGGAAAGTTGTCTGCAGGGTCCTCGTCAGCGTGTTTGCTCACAGGACTGGCTTCTTCCCCAAATCTCTGGTCGGAACCTGTCGTTTAGGTCATAGCAAATGTCCTTTGGGGATGGAAAAAAAAAAAGACTGACCCATTCCATCTGAGTTCCATCTGTTGGAGTTTATAACTGTTCTCCTTATAATCACCAACAGACAATGTGAATTGCAATTAGCTAATTGCTTGCTAACTTTCCGTTCTAATAATAGTCATGTTCTAGAGTTATACAAGCTTGGAGGCTGCTGCTGTTCCCTTGCAACTGGCAATAATAAATATTACCGTATTCCCTCAGCATTGCCCTTCCTTCCAAGTTTCATCCCCATGCAAATTGCTCCAGCATGTACTACTCCCTGACGGGGTGGCAGAGGCATCAACAGCATTTATTTGTAGTTCATTGCACTGGGGGTGTTCAGCACTTGGTGGTGATGTGGCACCGGGAAGCTGTGGCTCCCGTGCACCGCTTGTCCCCTCTGCAAGGCCAGCGCGCCGGTCAGGGCAGTGGCCATCGGCAGCACTGGGCAGTGGGACCGAGTGTTCCGCATCCCTGGAAGTCCAGCCCTCCTGTAAATACGTGTTTGGTTTCAGTTTTGGGGGCTTTTGGGCTTTGTTTATTTTTTTGCTTTCCCTTCCAAGGATCAGATGTGGTCTTGGCCCCTGTAGTGACATGTTTTATTACCAGTAGCTTCAACAATGTCAGCACAGACCTAAGCTGGAGGTTTGGAGAACACACGCTCCCCAGCAACAGCACAAGCTGTGCGGTGTCTCTGCTGCAGCACTGAGGGGCCTGGACCCCAGAGGGGCTCCTGGGGGGCTGGGGGGAGTGCTGAGCCCCGGCATTCCCAGGGCGGGGGCGCAGGGAGCTCCCTTCCACACGGGTGAACTTCTCTGCAGCCCTCTCCGGGCTTTCAGATCTCCAGCGTGTTACTGCTGTGCAGATGCGGCTAATTGAGAAGCAAAGCAAGAGCCTGATCCAGCAAAGCCAAGGCCAACGAAATGAGCAACAGCATTCCCTGGCGCGCGGGGAACTACTGAACGCAGACCTGCCAGCAAGCTGACATCTCCAGAGCTTACAGACTAATCTTATTAAACTCGACCAAAAAGCCTTTTAGAGTTGGGGGAGCTGTGTTCAGCAAAAGCTGCTCTGGATTATTCCCCCGGTGCCTCTGGGACTTTTCCACATCGCTGGGTCCCTGCGCTGCAGGCAGGGGGATGCGGGACCCCAGCGCGATGCAGCACGGGCACGGGGATGTCTGCCCGAACCTCGCTGCTCCTGAGCTCGGCCCACCTGAAGGCCTGACTCCCACAGATGTGACAGACACAAATGGCAGCAGGGGCTCGTTCTCAGGTTCCTCATTAGAACTCGTCTGCCGCTGCCTCAGATGTCCTCCCAGCCCCCTGCCCCAGACAGATCAGGCGCAGGCTCCCTGGCTCCAGAATTGCTTCAGGTTGCTTTTCCGTTGCACACAATTATCTGGACTTTTCCATCCCTTACTTCTCCCCTCCCCTGTTCCTGACAGCTGACTCACAGGCAGATTTATTAAGTTTAAAAGCACTCCTTGTGCAAGCCACACTCCACAGCCCCGTCTTCCCAATTGCGCAACCGGCTCTCGCTGCCTTTTCCAGGCTTTGGGCAGAGAGGTACCAAAATTGTGCCATGAAACCGAGTTCTCCTCGGCAAGACCACACCAGGTGAGCTCTCCCTTGCTCTGCACAACATGGAGATTTCTTGAGAGGAAAGCGGAGAACTGGCCTGGACAACTCACAATACCGCTTTCAGCATCTTCCCCTGTCTCGAGCTTGGCCCCAGCAGGTATCTCCTTTACAATTCCTGACCAGCCAGCCCCTGGTTTTCTGTCTTGCTTCCAAGATCATCTCTGTTTAAACTTCTTAGCCATTTCAGTTTCTCCATGAAGAAAGCGAGATGGTGGAACCCACTTTTGAGTGTAACATGTAAAGTAAGGGAAATGAATGACGGTATTTTATTTCTCAGACACCCAAGGCAATAAAAATCATAGGACTTATTCCAGAATCACGATTCCATTTGCATTACCATGGAGCCACCCTTTAATTTCCAAAACAAGTACGTTCTCTGCCAGTGAAAGCGAAACACGAGACTGCTGTCACTTCTGTCCTCTCCCCGTGGCTCAGGCGCACAAGGCAGGAGCAGACTATTCCTGCTCAAACGAAGCAGCGGGACACAACGAGCTGGAGGAATTCAGCCAAAGGAACAGCTTTGCTTACTTCTGCTTTGGCTGCCTCCGCGAATGTTTTTGCTCAGCCCTGGCTGATGGGTTTCAGACTGAGGGAACATTAGGATATGAAAGGGGGAAGGCTGTGACACACTGTGCTCGGTGCCAAGGAATGGCGGTGACGCACGGCAGCTGGCAGGGACCCTGCGCTCCTCGCCCAGCTGCTGCCGAGCCACCCTCCCCTCCCCGGGACCCTCCACCCTGGCCCCGCTGCCCCAGCACCCTCGCCCAGCGAGGGGACCACCAGCTCTGCTCACAGCCCGCGCAGAGGGGCCAGCCGAGGGGACAGGCGGCAGGGTCCGCGGCATCTCCAGACACCTCCCTGTCACGGCAGGGAGAGCTGCCCGGACCCGGCAGCCACAGAGCACAGCCCGTTCCGGGCCGACGGCACGCTGCGGGAGCAGCGTCGTCTGGAGGCGCAGCGGCAGCCTGGGTCACGCAGAGCCGGGGAGGACGAGGCGTCACCGGACCACGCTGTGTCTCGGTACAGCGTCCCTTCTGCCGTAGCAGCTACTCCCAGCACTCGCTGCCAGGTGCCCTTGGAAGTGAGGCCGTGAGGTCTGACCCGCTTGAACTCTTCTCCTGACCTCAGGACAAAAGAGAAAGGCCCCATTCTGCTCACTGCAGCGCTGAACCTGGGCTCTGGCTGGCAAGGGGCTATGGACGACAGACAAAAATGCTCTAAAGCTGACTGCACCAAATGTTTCTTCTCCACCTAACGCAGTTGTTTGGAATTCAGTTAGAAACAAAACTGCATCTTGTAGTTTTTAATAAAGCTCTTGGCAAACAGTTCAAACGCAGGGGGGGAAGTGGGAGAGAGAGAGGTTGAATTTATGGGAGCAGGAGGAGATAATTTGCTTTCTCGGGAATTGGAAAAGATTAATAGTGTGCAAAGGCTCTTGGATTCATTCCTCACATAGCAGAATGGTTAGGAGTCTTACCGGCTTGACGTTCTTCATTCCGCCTTCCCCAGGTGGCCCAGAGACTGTCTGGCCTGCAGAGAAGAAGGAAGAGGGAGCCATCCCGTATCAGTCCCCGGTGAGGAAGGCGGCTGTCATTCGCTGGGGGACAGAGGAGCACCAGATCTCACAGAAGCTTGCTTTGCTGTGAAGTTAAATAGTTACTTCATATTTCTGTAAGTGCTGCTTGTGTGAGAAGGCAACAGTGACTGCAGAGCTGGTGAGAGCACAGGATAACAAAGCAGGTTCGTCCTACTGGCACAGAGCCATTCCTGGACCCCAGGCTGCTGATGGCACAAAACCATTCCGTAACAAGAATCTGAGCTTCGGGAAGGTCTCTCTCCTACCACCAGCATTTTGCAGTCAATACGTAACATCCTAAGGTGAATCCCGAAGCAAGGAAAAGTTTGCTGATGACAGAAAACTGGGAGGAGTGGTGGATACACCGGCAGGCTGTGCTGCCATTCAGCGAGACCTGGACAGGCTGGAGAGTTGGGCAGAGAGGAACCTGATGAGGTTCAACATGGGCAAGTGCAGGGTCCTGCACCTGGGGAGGAGCAACCCCAGGCACCAGTACAGGCTGGGGCTGACCTGCTGGAGAGCAGCAATGTGGAGAGGGACTGGGAGTGCTGGGGGATGACAGGGTGACCATGAGCCAGCAGCGTGCCCTGGGTGCCAAGGAGGCCAATGGCATCCTGGGGTGCATTCAGAGGAGTGCAGCCAGCAGGTCGAGGGAGGTTCTCCTCCCCCTCCACTCTGCCCTGGTGAGGCCCCATCTGCAGCACTGCATCCAGTTCTGGGCTCCCCAGTTCAAGAAAGATGAGGAGCTACTGGAGAGAGTCCAGCGGAGAGCTACGAGGATGAGGAAGGGACTGGAGCATCTGTCCTACGAGGAGAGGCTGAGGGAGCTGGGCTTGTTCAGCCTGGAGAAGAGAAGGCTGCGAGGGGACCTTAGAAATGCCAATAAATATCTGCAGGGTGGGGGTCAGGAGGACGGGGCCAGACTCTTTCCAGTGGTGCCCAGCGACAG
>Ga0065711_1030364_pt1 | contig 32715 bp, 14 predicted proteins | sample Hoacrofraction12_FD_59098 | JGI IMG/M metagenome (GOLD analysis project Ga0065711, IMG submission 59098) | Hoatzin crop microbial communities from Cojedes, Venezuela - Epithelial fraction 12 v2 (version 2) | ecosystem: Host-associated > Birds > Digestive system > Esophagus > Crop | place...
CTTCAAGAAAGATGAGGCACTACTGGAGAGAGTCCAGTGGAGGGCTACAAGGATGGTGAGGGGACTGGAGCATCTCTCCTATGAGGAAAGGCTGAGGGAGCTGGGCTTGTTCAGCCTGAAGAAGAGAAGGCTGAGAGGGGACCTTAAAAATGCTTATAAATATCTCAGGGGTGGGTGTCAGGAGGATGGGGCCAAACTCTTTTCAGTGGTGCCCAGCAACAGGACAAAGGGCAATGGGCACAAACTGAAGCATAGCAAGTTCCATCTGAACATGAGGAAGAACTTCTTCCCTCTGAGGGTGACGGAGCACTGGAACAGGTTGTCCAGGGAGGTTGTGGAGTCTCCCTCTCTGGAGATATTCAAGACCCGCCTGGACGTGGTCCTGTGCAGCCTGCCGTAGGAGACCCAGCTTTGGCAGGGGGGTTGGACTAGATGACCCACAGAGGTCCCTTCCAACCCCAAACATTCTGTGATAGTATTGCTTAAACTTTACTATTTGTTGAACTACATTTATGCCAGGTACCCACTGAAGGACCGCAAGGAGATTCACAACTACGTAGTGAAACATAATCTAAAAGGTAATACAAGCAAAACCTTGGTGGCTCCTAGAACCAATACAGCATAAAAATGTCTGCATCTCCTGTTGTATGCTTTCCACTAAACAGGACATTTCAGAAGTTTGAGATGGTACCTGCAGGAGCTCAGCTGTGATCACAGAGAAGAGATATTTTGTAGATTAAAATGCATTATTGGTATTAACTTGAGAGAAAAATGGATCCATTCATTAAAAAAAAAAAAGAGAGGAGAAACGAAAGTAGTTTCACTAATCATTTTACTGGTCAAAGAAATCATTTTCTGAGTGCTCAAACTTTGAGTCTTTGGGTGAGGACAAACTTTGAACCCTGTTTAATGATGCTCAGGAAGAATTCCTTCTGTTGAAGTACAGCTAAAAGACTTGTAAAAAAATGTTATTTCAACACTGAAGCAGTTTAAGTGACTGACTAAAACCACAATGTATGAGAAGTAGAACTCAAGCTTGGCAGAACAGAGCCAAGTAAATAGGGAAGATAAGTGACATATCTAACAATGTAGTCTCAGTGTCTTGTCATTAACAAAATTATGTCAGTACAGTCAATCAGCACTTTGCCTTGACTTTAAAGTAAGATTCTGAATATATGTTTTTAGAGTTGGAGGGAGGAGGACAGAGGAGAATCATTGAATTTAAAGCCACAGTCATTCATGTTTTTTTAGGAAAACAAGGTTATCCGTTTATAATATGCTTTGTGTTGGAGTAATGCTAAAATGATTCTTATGAATTTGGTATCATCTGTAATAGCCCTCTGGCTATACAAAACAAAAAGGGACTCAAGACGAAGCATTCCTTTCACAAATGAGAAACTGATTTACTACCTGAAGTGATAATTAATGCCATTCAGTTTGGTTTTGAGTGGGGATGAATAGGAAAAAATGAGAATGCATGTTCTCGGAACGCTTTCCTCTCAAAATCGTTCTTTGCTACGTGCTGGGAGGACTGACAAACCAACACCATCAGCAGTGTCAAGTGATGGCATCTGCCAGAATTAGCTATCCCATAGCAAATGAATCTGAAATGAATCACCTTTGTGGCTTGGTGATGAACTCTGTATGGAGGCCAGGAGAGGCAGAAGCACATTCACTATATCAAGGCAGGGGTATAGTCCCTATGCTACTGTCACCCACAATAGCAAGCATTTATTAAAGACTGTTCTTCAGGTAAAATTCGCCTGCATAAAGACTTCCACAAGAGTCCTGCCTGCTTCAAGACGTCAGTTTATTTTTTAAATAAATTGTCAAAACAATGCTGAGGCCCTGGCATAAGCTTCCAGATGCTGGGATGTTCAGAAGGAAACTGCCTAAAATCCTTACGTTGTGCCTTATGACTGCAGCTGTCCTGAGAAATCACTGCTGGATTCTGAAGCAGCAGCCAGGACAACATCCAACTAGCCAAATCCTCACAGGAGATAAATTAGGTAAGAGCCTTGCTTCTGCTAATAAATCAAATCTGCCACATAACAACATGCTAATATTCTTGGTGCTTCCACCCTTTGAGATGCTCTATAAGGGCTTTTGAACTAATTGCGGTACGCTGAGCAATAGGCTAACACACCACCTAGTTCTGCCCCTCTGGCCACTCTGACCAAATCTCTGTAAGCTTCTCTGACCCACTCCTGTCTTTCCTGATAGCTCTTCATGTAATTCTTCTCTGATCCCCACTCAGCTCTCCTGATACCCTGATTTCTGCTGTATTCCTCATTCAGCTCTAATATTTGCTTTTCTCATTTGGCTCCCATTCCTTCTATGCTTCTCTTTTACTTCCTCCTCCATACACTTAGCATCCAAACAGGTCTTTCAGCTCTCCTTATTTCCTGCTCCTTTTTCTGACCATGTATCAGCTAGTACAAAATTGGTCTGATCCTGTCTGATCATACATTTTTTTCTGAACTCCTATATAGCTCCAATCCTCTCTTTTCCTTCTCCCTGGCTTTTTGATCCTTTCTACCCCCATTTGGTCTGTTTTGATCCACTTTCAGCTTCCCAGAGCCTCTACAATCCTCTCTGAGCTTTCTTTTGCTACCCTGATCCCTCCTCCATTTCCCCTGTGTGACTCCAATTATCCTTCAACATATCTTCCCCCCTCAAAATCCCCTGATTCTCAGCTCTGTAACATGTAGTACATTCAATATGTGTACTGCGAAATCAGTGGGAATTTACCAGCAAAGAAATAGCTTGCCACTACTGCCATAGAACACGACTGTGAAAAAGAAAGAAAAAAATTATTTACTGCCCATTCTCAAGATTTATTTCTCAAACTTAAATATCTATTTTCATTGCACTTTACCTACGTTGTTAATATACAGTTCTCTCATTCTAGTTTTAAAATGACATTTTTAAACCTCAGACTCTGTGAATCTCTACTTTTGCTTAAATTACATCTTATTCTAATCATCCTTCAACCGTTTTAGTCAAACAGGTACATGGCACTAGCAATGGATGTGCACAACATGGGCCACTGCAAGTTCAACCAGCTCCTGTAACTGCAGAGCCAGTGGCATGGTAACTCTGTGCCCTGTTTCTGCAGTCTCCTGTTCAGGTGGCATACAACGTACCTCTGCGGCTCATGACGTCAGTGTGGGAGTTCAGCTGAATGCTGACTCATTCAGTGACTGGAAGCGGAAATATCTCTGCATTTGCCAGTGGGGCACAAGAATTGGCTCCTCATAGAACATAATCACAATATTGCATGCCTTGTGCAGACAGTTACACATACTCAACTAAGGTGAAGGTGTGCTAACGAAGGCCTCTTGCTATGTGCTCATATGCAGGCATTTCACATCAATAAAGAGGAAGTTTCCAAACAGCTGATGGTTCAAGTACATGTTGAGTTAACATTTCTCTCCGTTTAAGACTATACTGCATCAGCAAAAATTCAGTAAGGAACATTAATTATCAAATGTGCCAGATTTGTGACTATTAAGTACCTCATTAGATTCAGTTTTGGAAAACACATTTATGAGTGCTTTTATACAGGAGAGGATGGCACGTTTGGCATTATTTAACTCTTAAACATGATCCAAAAGAAGTTCATGTTTCAAAACTATTGAATTTTTCTTTGAACAGTTTTCATTTTTATTTTGAGGGTTTTCTTAATGGGCATAATTTTAAATGGATTTTAGGCTGTTCTAGAAGAACAGGCTTACTAAAGGCATTAAAAAATGGCATTCTTTTATTCAGTTTGAATAAAACTTGTCCTTAGCTGCTACCTAATTTTCAATCATACCTATAGCATTAAAAGGTGTTTAAAAATAAAAACCTTGTCTACATATGGCGTATAAACATATATTCATGAACACCCATTGCTGACAACACCACAGTTCTTTCCTTCTGTTTATATTAGCACATACGGAGTCAAATTTTTCAGCTACAGTATATTTTCTTTACTCTGTCAGAAAGCAAATCTCATACTTCAATGACGGAAAAAAAAAAAGAGAGAGAAAAATAAATTAAAATCATACTTAAAATGTATCATCTAACCTTTACTCCATTAGGGAAAATATGCCTGCAAAAAAGATTAAATACAAATTTGCTTTGCTTTTAAACCTACTTAAGAAGCACCTATCCTATCTGTCCATATAAATTCCAATGGAAAACACGATGACATGCAATTACTAATCTCAATGTACACAGCTATGCCTCGGGGACTTAGTGGCTCATATTTTACTGTTCTGTAATCAAATACAAAACTAATGAGTAAAAATATGCTTCCCCCAATAAATTCCCAGCACCTGGACAAGTGTCTGACAGGGAAATGGAGGATGCTCACAGAAAATTCATTCTGCAAAGCTATTAAAGTGTTATACTTGCCAACAAGTGTTCATTAAACAAGAATGAAGGATCTTTACGCCAGTTTCCTACCAAAGGCTTTTTAATATTTTAATGGAGAGTAAAGACTATTTATCTGAACTCTGATCAGTTAATGTTCAAATCTGTTATGAAAAAACAAGGAGCCCTTTATAATACCTTTCATAAAAATCCACTTTGCAATGCTTCATATAAAGACTAAGAACTGTAAAAGATTATGTTGCATATAAACAAAATCAGTATCATTTTGAAATTATATGGTTATCCGTGGAGCTCCTTAGCATATTAGAATCATGTTGTATTTTTATTTAAAGAGTGGTTAGCAACACCCATGATACAAATGAGAAATAGGATTAGAGATGACATCACTTGTGCAAGAGTGTCTTTAGACTGCAGGGGAAAAAAAGCAAATTTAATGGGACAGATTAAAGAAGTGGGAGACTAATAGATTGTGCTAAGCCAGGCCATATAACTGCTGGGGAAACAAAGCACTCCGAGAAATGCACAAGGAACACTGGCTGACACTATGTTTATCAAAAGGAATTGAGGTTTGAATCCAAATCAAAACCATATTTAATATAGCCTACAAAAATAGAAGGACAGATGAAAAATGTCCCTTAGAAATAAAAACATGGATCAATGCAAAACTTCACCATCACTTTCTTTTGCAAGAAGTCTGGTGATTTTGGATTTGGGATTTTGGTTTAGCCTTTCAGAATAACATAGTCAGACCTGATGTATCTCCCAGGCTTGAGAGTGAATAAAACAGCCAGTGCTTTTTCAAGGGCAGGCTTCTACCCAGGGGCAGAAGACACAGAGGCCAGTTCCTCTTCCACAAAATCCAGTCAGATGGGAAATGGGAAGCTCACAGCTATTGGCTCTTTTCTTCTAGGGCCATCACAAATTGCTGCCTCTCGTTGGCAGTGTACTAGCCACCAGGCTATGTGAGGATATTCTGGATATGGCTGTGCTCTAGTTCCTGTCAAAGCAGGATCAGCATAAAAGAGAGAAGAGTGTAAAAGGAGAAACAGAAAAAGCATGTAGCATCATAGCATCACGTTTCGGCCATTAATTTCTGTTCCTTACTCACAGGGTGTTGATGAATTTTAACCTACAGATCCTGTCTAAAAGAAGAAGTAGCACAGGGAACAGGAATGGGAGTCTGCTCCCAGGACCTGGTTCCCATACATTTTCCTTGAGCTGGCAGCTTCTGAACCCCTCTGGGTTCAGACTTACCCTCCAAAATTTGATTTATAGTGATTTTTTGAATCTCCTGGTGTTTGAAGGTATTTAACAGCAAGCACTTTGAATCGCTCTCAGATTTCTGCAGCGCTTTGGAGGAGAGCTCTCCTTATCCTTGATCCCCATGTCCACCCCTCTCTCACTAACCCTGATCTAGCTTCTCCTGAAATTGATGGAAAGAATGACATGAGATCCAACTGAGCTTGGATCTGCTTGTCACACAGCTTCTAATTGTCCTTTACAGTCCAGATTTCAATGTAGTATCACATATGTGGCTCTTTCACATTTGACAAAAACGATACAGCTTTCTTCATGTTAAAAGAAAGTATATAGCAGTGTGGAACACAATCATAAAGAGGTTAACATTTTAGAATCAGTGAAGGTAGAAGTGTGCAAATACAGATTTAAGTTGCAAACCAAAACAATTATGTGGCAAGTACCCAACTGTGTGCACAGGTTTCAGTTATACAGACACATGTGCATACATTTAAAGGATAATAATTCTTATATTGTTTTAATTTAAGTCTCTACTGCCGAATGTTTCTGAATTCTTTTTAGGGGAAAACACAAATTTCTTAGACTAAGCAGGTGTATGCTTAGAATCTACAAACAGGGATGCATATATCCATAAAGTACTGTATTGTGGAAAGAAGTATTTTTAAGGAGCAAGAAAGTTAGGGTTTAATAGGGTGTGAAGTTTTCAGGGAAGGATTTGTGAGGTTGGGAGTTTAATTTAATGCTTATTAATTAGAGCAGAATTGGAAGCTACAGACCTGAGGAGTGAAGTACCTCTGCCAATGGAATACATTAACTGGCACATAAACAAAAGGAGTAAGCACTTGTCCTCTGATGTAGAGAAGGAAGATGTGGCTTCCTCATCAACATGAAACTGCGCTGTACAAAATCTGTGATCCTTCCAGCATCAAAACCAACGAACACACCCGGTGCTATCTCACAAAGCTCAGACTTACCCTTGACCACATATCCAGACAAGCCTCCTGACATATTATTGGAAGATAAGAAAATATTTAGATTAGCATGCAATCCTGCTCCCAATTAAACTTTATCATTGATTGAACTAGGTGAAGGATAAGGGCCCACACATCATAGCGGTAACACCTTGTCTATTCATTGTGGCCCTCAACAGGTTTGTTTGATATTTAAATTATACTTACCTATGGAAAAAAAAAAACTAAATGGTCCTTCTCCATCACTTATTCTAGTTAAAATGCTGATAAAAACATATGTAGTGTTCCTTTATGGAGAAGAACAATTATCAATAAAAACAATTTTAAGCAGATTCTTAACCCAGTTATATTATCATCTACTGTGAATATTGCATTAGTGAAGAGGTATTTAGGTACATTCCCATGTGATCCTTGTAATACTGATGTAACACTGTAACAGCTCCATCAATGACCAGCAGTTAGATGAATGCCCTAGTGCATATGTCAACGTTTTGTGGAATCGGGTTCTGTAAACCTTGTGTTATTGCATTCACCAACTCCAAGTGCAACCTTTCAATTAAACTACCTCGGTAAAGTACCATGCACAACGATGGAGGTTATAAGTAAGACATAATGACGATCAAATAATGTGTGAGGGAAATTCTTTGTCATATTAAACTTACAAGTAAACAGGTGAGACACCATCCAACAAATTTTCTACATGAATTTAAACTACATTGACATCAGTTATTCCTCTGCTGCTCTTCTACTAGTCAGAACTCGCATCCCGATTTTGTTTCTGAATTCTCATTATTTCGGTCTCCCACCTTACTCTTGCTGGACTGAGCAGCTGATGGGGTGAGAGTATGTAACAGCTACCAAAAAGCTTAAGAAAATCAGTGAGATGTAGCTGCAATCCATTGCATGAGTGGCACTGTTGGTATGACTGGCATATTTCCAATATTTGATTTATGTAGACTTTAATCAGTATGTACAATACCTCTTTCCCTAAAGCAAATCTATCGTGTAATCTTTCATATGTAACTTTATGTGTTCTTGATAAGTTGTAACACCAATCACTGCCTTTTGTCACTTTCTCCAGTATAGCTGTTTCCTCGTATCATTTTTTTTTATTATGCACAAAATAAGAACATTTTGGTGCTAATTATACAGCCTTCACATACTTCATAATTTAATTGTAAAAAGTAAGTCTTTCTACCAGTCAGATGATAGTTTTGAAGCTCTACAAAATACTTCCGTCATGTCCATTCCTTGCACCTTTCAGTCCCTCAGTGAGACAGGAATAACTCTTCTCCTTTCACAAATGGCCAACTCAGCTATACAAATTTGTGACCACAGATAAGACACTGAGAAATTTATTCATAGCAATACAGGCTTCCTGACTGCATGGTCCTACCCATAAACTTAAAATTATATGTCAAGGGAGGACTGAAGGATCAGATTAATTTTATTGATATTTGGGTCAATATTTTGCTCCAAGATAAAACAGTTACACACAGTCTGATTTTAACTCTAGAAGATGCATTTTTTCCCCTTTTTTTGTTTTTATAAAATAAATAAATAAAAATTTTAAAGGGGAAGGACTGTTCCACCAATCAACTTTTTTTAAAGGAAGGACAGTTTCTCTAGTCTACAATCAGGCTGCTTTACACATTAAAATGTCAGCATGTTTGTTGGCCCAGGACAGCCAAAGAATAAATACAGGATGACACGTTTTGCCAGGAACAAGTGATATACGCAAAATAAATTTACAAAGTAAAATGGCTATCATCAGTTGCCATTCTGATATTCACAGGGAAAGAGGATCCCACTCTATTCTTTACACACATCTCTGCCAAGTAAAAGTAAATAGGAATTTTTTCCTCTCTAATTTCCAGTAAGTCCAACAGACGGCTTTCATGCTGAAACCTGGAACAAAGATGAGGCTTGTCCCTGTGCATTACAATGTCTTACCTTATAAGGAAGCTTTTGACAGCCTTAGATTAAACTCATGAAAGCTAATGAAGATTCCTTCTTAATACACATTTCTTTTTTCTAGTCTGGACTTGAACTGACAACATTACAGAAATACCCTGCAGGTTTTTATTTAAATAGCATCCTCTAAAACAATGCCCTCTTGTCAGTCAACACTAATTCAGCAGAAGTCAAGCTATAAATCTGTCCAAAGGCCAGCAAAGTGCTTAACTTGGCACATCCCTAATAAAATTAGGAATGTGAGTTTATTACATGAACCTTAAGTAGGTTTGGCCAAGATATTAAGATTTTTGCTTATGGCAACCATGGTTAATGTGGACTGGTATTTTCATTATAACGCCCCCCACAGCATTTCTCAGTAATGTCTCAGGTTTCCAAATTGGACAATAATTTTCTACACTATCTGACACATCACTAGGTGTTACAGATGAAACTCCGTCACTAAGACTGCACACACTTTAACCATACTTAAAGATGGGAAAGGCTTTTCAATAATGCTAATTCTACTGAATAAATGAGGGCAAATTAATTAATACTTCTATTAATGTAACTCGATTTCACTTTGTTCAAGTAAAGAAGCACTTACAGGCTTTTAACCCAGGCCCAGATGCATTGTTTCAGCTCAAAGCAATTGATAAGTGATTTATACTGTAATAAGCTGAAATGCATGTTAAGAAAAACAGTCAGAATGTAGATTATACAGTCTATATTTTAGCTGGTTTTAGCCAGACATGCTTCTCAATGACATTGATGCAGAACGTCTCTTCAGAACGATATTCGATAAAGCAGCCACGTGCTGTAACTCCCTTCTGACCACCTTCCACACCAAACTTCTTTGTTACAGAAACATCTTTCCTTCGAGAGAGGAAACCATCTGAGGTCCAGGAATGGAGATCATATCAATCATGTTCTCACCTGGCTAAAGAAGAACATACAACCACTGGCTTCTGCAGAAGCAAAGGCTTCTGGTTATCAGCGCCTGGTACAACATGCGTCACCAAGCCACACACTGCACTGCACCACTACAACAGAAAAGATGCTGCTTAAGATGCTGCAATATCAAACACACGAATGTGCAGAGTCACGGAAGTTTACTTTATGAAAAATACAATATACTCTGGGAAGGAAGTATGATTGATGTCCCTTGAGTGGACTCTTTATCAGACAAACATGTTTTGCAAACTTCGACATAAATTGTTAGTTTTCTTATCATACTGACAATATAAGAACAGTACCTTCACAGAAACTTCCCGAAAACTCTTTAATGACCTCTAAATAGTGTTATCTTATCATCATCTGACTTTCCACTACAATAAATCATTTACAAATAGGTTAAAAGAAAAACTGATATTCGAAATACAGATTTATTTTCCATAGCTATAGACTTCAAGATGTGGGGAGCCTTCTCAAGGAATAGTTATGATGCTGATAAAGCACTCAAATCTCTCTGAACTTGCAGTCATCTTGCAAGAAAAGAAAGAACAACTCTCAAAGAACCTTAGGAGAAATGAGATGAAGATTTGCAGTTCCTAGATCCCTGCATGCAAGGTTATGATGACATTGTCCAGTTTGAAAAGCACTTGTATGTGCAAATCCCTACTTGATGTAAGTAAGAGAAAGATGCAATATGGTGATGTTTTCTGCTTGCAGTCAGCTTGTGAAGACATTCAGTGACCTGGATGCAGAGGAGGCTATAACCAGCACACTCAGAGATGTATCCAGAGCACATTACCAGCAGTGAGGCTATCACACAATACATTGTACACTTACTTAATAACCTAACATGAACTTAATTAAGATTTCAAAACTTTTAAAACAATTTTTTTTCTCAAAAAAGAAGTATCTCTAACTTTTTGTGGCTGCATTTGCAGCTATTATTTTAGCTGTCCACAAAGTCTATACAAGGAATGCATACAGTGACAAATGTTCACCAAATTAGTGATTAGGAAAAACAGATGGAAGGGATGCTTTCCACCTGAAATAAAAAAGTCACTGTAAGAATCAATCTTGCATAGCCAATGACAGAAAAGATACCACATGATCTACGTGACTATCAAAGTGAGTAAATGCTTCTTAGACTCTGAAAAAATCAGTATTTTGAAAGGACTTGTCTAAAACCAAGAATATTTTCTCAGAATTACTGTTAGTGCAATTTCCAAACAATAAGTATTTTCACAGATGTTGCAAAGCTGTTGGACAATCTGAGAAGGTATAAAATACGTTAGTTACTTGTGTGAATAATTTACAGCCCTGTGCATGATATTATCATCACAAAAAGGCTACATTTACCTGCTTATTAGTAGTTGAACACAAAGTGCCTGCAAACCAATTCTCTAATTGTAAAACTACAATTTTCCCATTTTCTTCTGCTGTCTGGGGACAGTCTGTTGGTAACATTGTAATCTCAGGATGGCAGTCTTCACCTGTAGTGCAAACACACTGTTTGTACCAGAATCGCTTCTGAACTCAACCAGGCACTCTGGCATTTGCATGCCTTTTGTTAGTTTTTTGCTGCAAGGTGAAGGCCAACTCTGATGAAAGTTGGTGTGATGAGAAAGGCGCGTTCTGACCTCTCCGGAATGATCCAAAAGAATTCTCACGTTTGGATACCTCAAAACAGTGCCCAGTGTCGTCCTCATTTCAGACCAGAGCTGCACAGAATAAGCCATGTTTCCCTTTCAGGGCTATAAGTAAAGCGTCTCCCTTTTCCTGTGAGAGACTTTCGCACAGCATTGCAGTGGATACTAAAAACCTCTCTCGATCCTTCTGATCCCCTCGATATCTCATTAAATTGACAGACCACAGCCTATTACCATACTTCTGCCAATTGCACAGTGGTTGTGTGATCTAGAGAAGAACTCGTCTGACATCACCAACTAAACTAATATTCCCTATTGACCTTTATCCAGTTTACAAATTCATCTCCCTCCAGAGATGAAAGGCCAGAGCACTACTCCGTGTTTCCCTCCACAGCCAGTAACTCACATGTAAAAATAAAGGAGGTAGAGAAACACAACAAATCTTGCTTTAGAACTGGAAAACTGTCTCATTGAGCAATATAATGTATTCCAATTTAATATGAATAATCTTATGCAAGGCTAGAGTTTTTATGTTTTACAGCTCTCCTTAATTCCACATCTCCTTACTGCAGACAGTACAAGCATAAAACATTTCATCAGTGTCTTTAGGAGAAGGGTTTTGAAAAACTCACCCTTGTGCTGCATAGAAATTCCTATCCAAATTCCCAGCCATGTTACAAACTATATGATTTTGGATGTTGGGGTCAGAAAACTACATTGACATGACTAATTGAGACTGAATTGAAAACTACATAGTACAAAGCTAGGGGAAGACAAACAAAATACTGTTGCATTTTTAAGACACGATTTTAGAGAGCAGGTGTTACAGAAAAAACAGAGGTTCAGTTAAAAAGTATTTTAAAGCTGCCTTTAAAATTAAAACAGCTCCCAGCTCTTTGCTTGAAAAGAAAGTAGTCAGTTTTTCTTTCCAGTATTTACCATTTGAATTACACATGTAAAACATTATCATGTTAAACATACATACCAAAGAAAAAATGTCATACTACAGTGTGTCATTAAACCACCTTTGTTATCAAAACTTAATGAGCTCTGAAATAGATACAATCCCAACATTGCAGGTCATAAAAACGATTTTACTTGTGACCTACATCATTTGCATAAAAGAATTAAGAAATTAGGGCATATTTCCACTTCCCATTCACGGTTTAAGTGCCTATTCACAGAGTCTGACTCCTAAGGGCAAGGAAAGGCACCAGATTTGGCTGATTTTCCCGTGATGTGAGGCATCATTATGCAGAGCTGCCAAAGCTCTGCTCTGCTGACCACAGTCCCAAACAAACCACTGAGATGGGCAATGCATGGCAAGCTTTGGGTAGGAAAAAATACAGTCTGGTTTTCATTGCACAACATAATATGATAGAGAAGATCAAGGGGAATTAACAGTCCTCCAAAAAGCAACGTATAGCATGCAGTCTGTAGGGCAGCTGCAAGTGTTTAGCATTAAAAAAAAAAAAATTTCTGAGTACCTGATCAGCGTTGTAAAACTGCTGAATTGAAATGCAGCAGTCACTGAGACCAAGCCATGGGGTCACCTGACACCCAGCCACCAGCATCACCTACAACAAGCATCAGCACAATTCTCCACCCAGGTCTAAAGGCTGATGAAACACATCAGGCCTGCAGCATACCATGAAAATCAAGTCCCCCCAAGCTTTGTGCCCAGGGATTATAAAAATTAAACTCAAAGAGTACAAAGAGTCAAGCAATAGGACTGTCTATTAGAGAGTCTTACTGATATCAAAAAATAAAAATCATTATGCTTCTCTGTTTGTTGGATTGTGCTTATTGTCTCAGGCTGCTGAAGGCATGAGAGCCCACCATTTACTGTTTTTACAGTTTACTATGTTTTACAGTTAATTTGGGGAAAGCCAAGAAAACAGAATCTGAGGGTGGCATAGGTGCAGACAGGGACCCAAAGAGGCCACTGTCATGGACAGACTTTCATCGCTGACAAAGCCAGTTTCTCATAAGTTTCTGACAACTGAAGGAACACCCAGCATCATGATTCAGATGCGCTTCATCAAGTCCATGTATGTACAGTGACAAAATGGGAGTGTTTTAATTCTGTCTAGGCTTTGATTCGATTAATTGTGGTGAGATTAAGCAAAGAGAAAAACAGGGAACAAAACCACAAAATCTGCCTGCCAGGATGCTTGTATTCCAGCAGGAAGAACTGTTAATTCACTAATTCTCAAATATCAAATGATCAGCCCTCACAGGTCTTCCACAGATATCCAGCATGACATCTCTTCCAATGCAACCTCTTTAAGCTGGGTAATTTAAATCAAAGTAGTACATTGCTGGCACTCCACCTAATTGAGAAGCCTTTTTTCCCCTGCCCTCACCCATTTCTAATGGTAATCTGTCCCGTCTGCAATTCAAATTAAAATCATCCCTTTCTCCTTGAAGAAATCTGTATTACATGCCTGAAAGAAAGGAAATTATGTCCAATATATGTACAAATCATCACTTGATTGTAATACTACAGCACGTTTTAGAAGAGTCCGGTGAAAGTCCCCTGGTGAAAAAGAAGAGAGCAAAATCACTAAAGACCCAAGGAAATCCTTTTGGAAGGACTTGTTTCTTGGATTCTCCTAAGTAAAGATAATAATAAACAAAAAAAATTTCCATACTCAAGCAGAAACACTGTTAAACTATACAGTTACATCTTGAATATGCAAATATCACAGCCCAGTCTTACGTCAGCTTTAAAAGATAATGTCATACAGAAAACTAAGATCATGTGATGAAGTAAAGTTATGAAAAGCAGTTTGAGAAGGAAACTTCTTGAACAGAAGTTTTATATATTTTCACACCAAAACACAAGTGTCCAGGCAAAAAAGTACAGGATATTGATTGAATATTTTGATCACTATTCCCTCACAGAGAAGCAACTGGGAAACAACAGGGTATAAATTATATTTTTAAATTAAATCTTTACAGAATAGTTTATTGAAAGGAACTAAATGTTTCATCACCCTGTTCACTTAGTGGTATGAAATTAATTTGATGTTAATGTGGATAAACAAGGCTGCCTTTAACATTAACGTTCATAAATCTAATGCCCCATCCAGGAAAAAAACCCCAAACAGTGTTTGCAAGCTATCCGGACTCCAAAGTTGTATGCAAGGGCCTGTAGGAAGTTAGAACCCACTCCTGGCACCCTGAGAGATGGAGAAGCTTTGTCTGAGCCGGAAAAGTTTTTGGCACCTTCAACACTGGTACTATAAGGTACCAGAAGTTAACTCTGTTCTCATTTTATGGCCCAAGAGAGAAGCTTATGTCAGGAGATTCTGACTAAACAGTGTTGTAGATGTTAAGCCTTTTTTCCTGTTCCTTCCCTTCCCCATTCTCCTGATCATCCCCACTAAATCAAAAGAACTTATAAACATTTCCTCCCACATCGCATTTCCATCCAGAAGAGTGACTCTTAAAAAATACAGCAGCTTTAGCATAGTAAAATTACTGCACTTCAGAACCTTCCCATGCACATCATACAGTCTCTATGGACCTGAGAAGAGAAGCATCTTCATGGTGAGTAAATGCGACAAATATTTTATGTTATCCTTTTTCTTTCCTCTTCAGGGGATGAGAAATTGTGAGTTGTAATTCAGCAAATTCCAATTTGTAGAGACTTTTTCAAATGGGCTTGTCCATTTAGAAAGCTAGAATTGCAGTTGCATAGGGGAAAGCACTTACTAATAAAAGGAGTTGGTGAAGAACAGGTTGAAGCTCTGAATCTCCTGAACAGTGAGGAGTCAATTCTCCCTGCCTTACTTGAGGGGACAGCAGTGAAGTCTCAGCAATGGTGCTGCGTCTGGTTAATGGGGTAGAGAGCTGACAGAGGCCCTTTGCAAAGTGGGTTACAACAGGATGAATGACCTGTGCTGGATGAATTATTGTCAGGTAGCTCCTTGAAACATTATGCAAAGTTACAGCCTTGTTAAACCACATTCTTGGAGTCTTGTCTTTCTTCCATCAGGGTCTGGCATAAAGAAAATGTGAAATGCAGGAGAAGATACAAGTACATTTCCCAAGTTGCTACAACAGTTGTTTTGTTTTCTAAGGTTGTTTCTCCAGCAGAAGAGAAAGCCTGACAAGCTTTTATTGGAACAGAAGTTATTGTACTGGATTTATGGAAGGAATTCATTTTAGGAACAAAATTAGAGAAGATAAACAAACAAAATGCAATTAGTCTAAGTAATCAAGCCAGTTCTACTGTCTTACTACCTTCACATGGCTTAATCTGTTCTTTCATTCTTCCTTTCACCTGAAAGCCAGGAGTGCTTCCAATGGAGTAATAAATTAAAATATCAATAAAGCACCAAATTAAAATTATTACAACTTCTAGATTGCCATGCTTCGGTATTTTTCTGTTCCTTGGCTTTTTGGTTTATTTGTTTGGTTTTGTTTTTTTATATACACTTCAGAACGACATTCTGACAAGGTCAGGTGACAATGGTAAGAGGCTCAGAGAATGAGATTAACACTGGAAAAAGAAATTTAATTAATCAAAGAAACAAATTATTTCCCTAAAATTATTTGACCAGTCCTATTCTACTTCACTCCCCACCCCTCCACATTTTTCCATCTTGACTTCAAGCACTTCTAAGGATGCATCATTACATTTTGTGCCTTTCTGCTTGTCCAAGGCAAGCGAAGGAATAAGAGGATGAACTTGCCCTGTGAGGTCACTCAGCAATTACTTTTTTGAAAACACAGCACTTTCTCTGGTACCGCCAACATAAAACTGAAGGCCGAATGGGTTGGGTCAGAGAAGTTTTAGTAATCTTGGCAAATAATGACTTGTGTTGAGAAAGAGCCCACAGCTACTTCTAATGCATTGTGACACATGACAGCTCCTCACACCCACCTGGCTGAGGAGTCCTACAGATAAAGTCTCTATTGCACCAACGCATTTGGGAGAAATACAGTGTAGACAATACTTATTTCTACTAATTATACAACTTTATTCAGTTGTATGCTCTACGTTTGTGATTGCTGTTGACGGTACAGCCAGTAATGAAATAGAAAATATTTAGTTTGTATCTACTAAGCATACTCCAAACAAATTCCATTGTCTTAATCCTGGAATTTACAGTGTCTTCCCTTGTTTGGGACAATAGGCTGTCCTAAGTACAGCGAGTGGAGTGAGGAAATAAGGCAGTGCCATACCTCCCAGTAACTCTATTGGCCCCATGACCTGTGTGCCAGTAGCAGCAGTGGGTAGAACTGTGTACAGCAGGCTAGAAGTAGTTCTACGAAGCTGCATATCCTGAACACACGGCTCTGCACCACCTGCACAGCAGAGACCCAGAGAAGCCCTCACTTGTTCTTTTACTGCAGTCAGTCACTTACAAGAGGAATTGGGATGCAGACTTGGGCAGTTCACTGAAATAAAAAAAATCAAACTAAGAAAACTTCACTGTGTGGTATAAAGTATTTTGAAGAAAATGTTAAAAGAAATAGACTCTTTCCTCTAGTCTCCCCCTCTCCTACCAGACAGCACAGTTTCTTTCTGAGAATCCATGTCATCATTCAGCTGTTTCTTCTGGCAAAGCCAAAATCCAAACAGAATCTTCATGAAAAAGAAACCAATAAATTAGAGCTCTTTGTGAGCAATTTGCCGTTAGTTCTGTTCTCCCTGCCTATTAAGATTCTTTATTTGCTTCACCAAGAGATTTCTGCTGACAAGTCTATTCATTTACTACTAAAATGCTAATAAACAAAATGTCAACAAATGTATCCATATGACTTTCCCCTTTTCACTGGGCTTATTATTAAAGGGACCATGGAACTAAACATTAACATCTGGTGAAATCAGGATGCTTGTTTTCCCCCTGAAGACTAGGCTCCATTTCAGGCTTGAAGACAACTTGTCAAAGAACTAGCTGGAGTTTCCATATTTCTATGTTCATGCACAGACCACACTCCTACCCCACTAATTTCAGCAACTGTACCACCTCCCATCAAAACCAACCAAGAATACCCTTACGGAAATAGAGTGAACTATGCTACACTTTCTATAGGCTTTCTGTGGCATCCCATAGATGCTTTACAGTGGGATTATAATGTTTGGTTAAACTTTGCAGCTAGGTTGTCATTATTCTAACTTCACAGAATCAAACAGAAAAAACTCTGGGACCTTCTTTCACCCCCTTATCAGTTTATGCTCTGTCAATTCTCTAACTCTCTCCCATTAGATTGGTGTGGAGGAATTGTGTCGAAGCATGCTCTTTGGTTGGGCACTCCCAAGGAAGTTTGCACCTTAGCAGATCTGTGTGAGTGAAGTTTAGGTGTACAGATGGGGTGGCATCCAGAAGTAGCCACCCCTAAAGACACAGTTGAACATGCCACTGTGAATTAAAGAGTCTGAGAGCGAAGGCTGCAGGCAGCTGGCCATTGGGAACTAGGTGAGATAAACTGTCATTAACTGGGCATAAAACACCTAGGTAGAGTACCAAACTGAAAGGACTCCATACGAGACTCCTGTGTGATTTCTCATAAATCTTGACCCTTCAGAAGTTCTGGAGATTGTCGTTTTCATTACGTAAGACTACTCGTTCAGCCTCTTTGAACAAATAAGCAGTCAAAATGCAAGACAGGAAGCAGTGGTGAGTCACAGGTAAGATTCGTTCTTCCCTCACTCCCCAGTTCCTTTTAACTTGGAACATACGATCCCCCTCCAATAACTAAGTGTTTTGTGGAGTTGGCAGGAGCACATCTTTCCAGCCAAAGCTGTGACTTGTCCTAATCTGATTCGCTAAACATATGCAGAACAAGATGGATGGGAAACACAGCCTCACGTGCTTTCCCATGTGGAGGTAGAGTTCTGCAGTGAGAATGGCTGAATATTTTATTTTTGGAGTGCATCTTGTGAACCATTCAGGTGAGAGGAAGAAAAAGCAGACCTGAACATTTCCATCTTGCTTGGACTCTAAATGAGACACCTACAATACCAAACAAAAACGTACCCTCAGGGCACTTCTATACATTTATTATAAAACAAAGATTAAAACAATTATATGGAAATTACAGCTAATATGGAACATTTGTCTTCCTCTCAGTCAAACAGTAACACAGCCTAGTTCACCAAATAGCTTCACTGCTTGAGGCACACTGCACGCAAAATGATAAAATGGCTTGGGCTGAGAGGACAGCCTGAATGGCTCAGCTCTGTTAGGTGCATTTCAGATCCATGAAAGAAGTCATATTTCTACTGCGTTATGACTCTTTGGCAGAAAAAAAATTAGCAAGCTTTCTCACAAGTTTTCCCAACTACACAGACAAAAGGAATACAGACACTGCTCTTCTTCACAAGCTCAGAAAGCTAAAGAACCAGCATGGTGAATATAATGGAGTTTTTATTCCCTCAACACTTTCCACATTTTCCCCTCCTCATTCCACCCACAAAGGGCAGTTCCTAAATGATTCTGCTTTTTACAGAGCTTCAGAATCTGTTGTGGCTTTCTCCTAGTTACCGGTGCCAGATCTATACAAGTCACTTCAGTTCTAAAAGAATGTATGTTTAAAGTATAAAACTAGAGTGATGCTGTAACTCCAGTTTAGCTCCTTTCATTAAGGAAGCTCCTCTTTCTGAGAGGTAAATCCTTTTACAGCAATAGGGTTGGAAACATTCTGGATTTGAAACATGCCCTCTCTATTCTGGTGGCACCAGTGACACTCATCTGTTATTACAATCCAGAACATTTCTCACTACATAATTTCAAAAGATACTTCCAAGTCTAACTTAAATATGAAACTTAAAACACATGTTATTCTTAGAACATGTTCTCTCCAGCTAGGTGAGTTTGCAGGGAAGAAGAGACAGAGTATTAATGTAGAAGTGACAAATTTAGAGCAGCCTCGATGTTACAAACACAATAACTGGAAGGGGTGGGGAGGAAGATGATCAGTAATTAGAAAAATCACTCATTATCCTCAGAATTTATAAATATTCACCTAACCCATTACTATCACTAGCTTTTCTTTCAGGAATGGTTTTCCACGTCAGCTGCAGAAAAAAACATTGATACAATTTTCATAGTTTTAGGAATGTAAATAAAAGAAGCTTTCTGCTTTTAGTCACAAAAGCTCAGAGAACCTGTGAATTACTGAGTTACAACACCCTTTGAGGTACATTAACACACTAGGTTTTCATTACTGACACATACTATTTATCTGAAAGAAACCTATTACTTAATTACAGGTTTTTAATGTTGAAGCAATAATCATTGTTATGATTATAAATCAATTTTTTAAAGTTTATCCAAACAATACAGCAATTTACCTGCACAAAGGCAACATAATGTTATAATTTTTTTTTTCACATTGAATAATACTGTCACAAACAGTCTTCTTGGTGTTAATGGGTACACTTGGAGTATGGCAATATTACCTAAGTAAAACTGTAGCACAGTTTGTCCCACAATAATTTTAAGTGTGACCTATCCTATTAAAACAACATGAAGTTCTTTCCCCTCTTCTTTTACAAATGTTTTGAATACAAAAATTCATCAGGATTTAGGGGATTAAGAAATCGCTGTCCACAAAAAAATCTGCAGAAATTTTCATTAGTTCTTTTATGAGTTGGCAGCAAATACTCTAGCTGTGAATTTTTATGAAGCTATAAATATAAAGGACCTTCTGATACTACTATGATTATAATTCTAAATTTCCTCTTTGTAGCTGCAGTTGATCCCCCAAATTTCGTAAAAAAAAAAAAATTCTTTTTGTGATTTAACAGAGAAAGTTGGCTCAACTACCGTATTGCCTTTGAGCACTCTGAGTGGAAGTTCATGAATTAAACCCACATGGCAACACAACCCCCCTCCCCACCTTTCCCTTAAAGTGGCTATAAAATGTCAGTAGAAAGCCAAGCTGTTTATTTTACTTAGCATTTGATTCTGTAAGTAAATGAGTTTCTAGTGGGACTTATGTGCAAAGCACATCTTTAAAGTGACCAGCTCCCTTACATCACTAAACTTTTATTAAACTATGCCATAAATATTAAATCAATCCTTAAATGTCTAAACTTAATACTAATGGCAAAAATAAGAATATGCAGTTAACTAACAGACTTGCTGGCAACCTATTCCCTGAAAGACTAGGATGTTTGGTCATAGGGAGGAAAAAAAAATCTTTGCTACTGACAGCTTTTACAAAACTTGATTTCCCAGGGGATTTATCTTTTGGGAATAAAATTTAAGAAGAGATTTCGTCTACATTTTGCTACATATTCCAGAACCTCTATGGTGAACAGTATTCCTAAATTACTCCAATAGATTTGTGCCACTCTAGGTTTGTTTGAATACTAACTGTCAATACATTTCACTTCATGCCTAATAAACACCAGGAAGATTCATTTTCCTCCCAATATCTTGGGAAAAGGCACAATCTGAGACAGAAGGGATCTCATTCGCTTGGCTTCTGAGTCCCTAGACAAATACTGGAGCAGCAAAGAAGCAGTCCAGAATAAAAGCCATACAGCAAGAGAAATGTGTATGCTGGCCTGAAACTACTGAACAGCACAATACCCATTTTATCTTGCGTGGTTATGTTTCTCAGGAGCTTGACCAGAAAGAAGGTAAAGTAACCAGGCTGCCCAGATACATGCCAAAACTCCTTGTGAGATCAGTTGAATTTGCTTATATCTGTCCCAAGGCAAACTGAATATCAGCTTAACTAATGGAAAGATATCAATCACGCAAAAGAAGAAAGCCAGTATTAGACACCCACTCTGTACCTGTAAATCTAAGAAGCTGGATGTAACATCATTATTCACTGACTCTGCTTGAGATTATGAAATAAGGTCAGGGACTAAACTCTGTAGAGTATATACTTACTGGACTGGAAGGATGGCCTCTGTTCTAAATCTGAAGAGCTTGGCTGGAGTCCTGCACTCCACGTAAAATGTATTTCAGAGCTGAAATAGCCACTGTGATCAGCTGTTATCCATGTCCACTGAAGGGAAATGTAGAGAGCCCCCTACATCCTCTGCTTCCATATATGGTGCATTTTCCTATGATACAACTGAGTAGTGCAGCACGTTTGATGATGTAACTAAAAATAAATAGTATACAGCTATCAGTCCTGCTTTTTCCAGTATTATTCTGTAGTGATCTGAAAAGTTCTGCCTTGCAATTTAAAACATAAAGTACATTTTGAAAGAAGCTATAAGTAACTTCAGTGACGAGAACAGAGGACCTCTCTCTTTCTGTGTCTTTATTTTACAAAGCACACCACAAAAATAAAACATTGGAGAATTCTTATTTGCTACCATTTTAATAATTGAGAAATGTATCTCAGCTCAGGTACACAATTTTCCAAGTTTCCTTTGGAAAAAATACAGTTGCAAGGTACCTAAAAGCATATTATTACTGAACAGTGGTTTATCAGGTGCTCTCAACAGGTCCACTGTAATTAAAACCAGGGTCACATCTATGGAAAGTAATCCAGGTGCACAGGTGCCTCCATTTGTTTCCTTTACAGTGTTAGCCACATAAAGTTCAAGAAGTGCATGGATATAACTTAGAAACCTAATTAGGCCATTAGAAGTAAACTCCATTAAAAAACACCCCTCAGCATTAATGATAAACTGCAGCCATTTCAAATTTAATACTGTGCTAGGAAGTAATACTACCATTGACTAATTCAGCATTCTGTAACATAAGGCGAGACGAGAGGAATGAGAAAGCGCGACTGCTATTTTCATTATGATGTGCCTTTTTGGGAGGTGTATAAGCCTCATATCACTGACACTAATTATTTTGGCATCTTATTGGCAGTCACAATTAGACAAAATGTAGAAGTTTCTAAGAGCAAAACAAGTTCTTGGCTAGATTTCTTTAGCCCGATATACTTCAGACTTTTATTTATGGCTAAATTGAATCTGGATGTCAAATCTGGGTTCCTTAGAACAAAATCTTAATAATTAACTGGCAAAACTGAACATGATCATTTCTGACACACCTACACCGGTAATTATTGCTTTGAGGCCAGTTACTAATGAAATTAATGTATTCATTGCCCTAACAAATTAGCATAACTCATACATAATGCCCCACATTTCAAGACCTTCCTAGAAAAACAACACTTTATACCACAGAATGAAATGGCCAGGGCATTATATGGAGACAGTATTCACTGAATTACTACATGTTAAAAACACAATGGCTAAGTGTTAGTTATAAAGCAAAATGTAAACACAATGAGGGTATTGAAACCATTAGTAGTATAGTCAAGAGTGTACAATCGACGATTATCTTTGCACTTCAAATAAGCACATATTACAATAGCAGTAACCATGGATTGTAATTAACTGGCTACTTTTAGAGATATGAAGTATGAAAAGGAAGAGGTGCCGAAGCAGTTTCTTCTTCCCTCTCAAATTCATAATAAACACAGTGTGGCGACCGTGTTTTTTTGACCATATTTCCATTCAGACTAATTCAGTGTCTGTAAGCGGCTGCAGCAACCATAGGGTCAAGCAACAGTAAAAGACAGGATTAAATGTTTTGCCTTTGGAATCAACAAAAGCAGCAATCTACTGCCATTTTTAATTGGTAATATTCTCTCACTTTGATTTAGGAAAGCAATTCCCAGTGTTCTATTTCGTCATGCAGAACATAGGTCAGGGGAGCAGACCACCATGTGGCTAGATACCATCCCAGCTTGATGGAGGGCAGGAGTGGAAAGCACATTTGCTGTGCTGGCTCACCTGGCAGGCTGGGGGCTGCTTTGAGACCCCCAGGCAACAGCCCTAACATGCACTGCGCTTACAGACCACTCGCAACCTGTGACCTGCAGAGTGTCGGTATGAGGTAGATTACGTATGAGGAATCATTACTTTTCAGTATGAATAATGTATTTACATGTTTCAAATGATAAATTTACCTTGCAGGAAAAGATGGGAGCAAAAAACCAATGGGTTTGCAGAAAGTCATCTAGGACTCTGCTTTGTACAGAATTCACTCATGGCTCAGCTGTGGGGGGCTGAGAGCTAAGGATAACTTGACCAGGTTTTTCTTCCACACAGCTGAGGAGCCAGGCCTTGATGCCAGTTACAACGGTTACTTCGCTTGTGTTCTCTAGAATTGTCTAAAAGTTATTTCTTCCTGAGAATATCAAATCGGAGCATATCCTTGTGGCACCCTCTTCCCTCCTACACAAGCATAAAAGCAAGGGAACACAGAGCTCCTTAGCAGATCCTCAACTGCATCAGTACCTATTGCTACGAAGGAAAGCCAAAAAACTCCAAGGGAAAAAACTATGGAATAATCACCCCAAGTACGGAGTTTCCTTGGAACCCCATCCACATGTGTTTGGCTCCTGCCCATAAGCATAAAGTTTTACATCTTTATTAATGTTTTTATTCTTCTCAATGTAATTTGGATTCTCTCATTACCCATACGAATGTCTGATCTTTTTCAATCCTCTTAAGTGCTTGGCTCCCGTGATATCTTATGGCAATGAGTTCTATATGCTAATTGTGACATGCATGAAATTTCATTTGACCAGTTTTATATTTCTTGCTTATCAAGTCATTCCCTTTCCCCTCCCACACATTCCTCTCCTTTTTTAGAGTACCTCATTTTGCACCTTTCCCCACTTTGAATTAAAAATCCAAGTCTCTCCTACAGTAAAGTCTTTCTTTGACTATCTCTAGCTTTCTTCTGTTTCTAACTTTACATTTCTTCATTAATTTCTAAAATAGAAAATTATCAGAACAGAAAATAGCGTGAGAGATTTTTCTATCCCATTGAATTTGCTTTAGACACTGCCAACGTCCCAAAGCACACTTCAGAATGGTTTAAAAAGTCCAGCAGTGGATTCCAAGGGTTGAACCACAGAGGTTATTGCACTGTGTCTCCCAAAGACATGAAACCTAATTATATTGTGACCACTGTTACTAAGATAGATACCTGAAGGCAATTCATGTATGACTGAGAGCTCTCCATTTGTGCCTGCCTGAAGAACTAGCTGATCTTCAGTGTAATCATCTGGATTGTCAAGAAACTGGTTCTTTGAACCTTACCCTGTTGTCACATACAACCATTTTATACAAGGGTAGATGCTCTTTGATATTCCTCACAACTACACAGGCGGGGAACAATTTTCATTTACGCCAGCCCTCCTTTACACTCAAGCAGTAGGTCTCTATGCCTTTCTGTCTATATTCTATAATGCCAGAGTAACAGCAAGCAACATCAGTGAGAACAGGCATCAGGGCTTCAACATCACTTCATTGAATGGGCAACAAGTAGTATAAACCTACCATTTTTTTGGTGCATTTTCTTCTGATTTAAAAAAAAACTGCTCGGCAAAGAACTTACACAAAACTTAGGATATTCCTAAAACATTTAAAAACACTGTACTAGAAGAACAACAGTTTGCTGTGAAATTATTGTATGCCTTTTCACTGAGAAATCTTCACTGGTTGGACCGCAGAAAGCTACACCCCATCCTCATGGCTGGTCAGTTCTACATCATTTATAGCCACATACTGAAATACTCCAGCATCTGATCTATTCTGTCCAGCTAATAATTATGTACTACAATATTGCATTTGTATCAACCGTTTGAGTTGCACTTACTTTGTGAAGGTCAGTCCTCTTCCATCCCCAGGCACCTAGTCCACCTACTTTTGACTTTAAGTCTCCCATCGGTATATAGATTTTATTTTTGGCAGCATGCCTACTTTTAGTTAATTCCTTTGTCTGACATGTTGCGAGTTCCCTCAGACATGCCTCTGCAACCTTTCTTCCTCCAGGTCAGCTGTAATTTCTGTCCCATCATTTACTACTGGATACAGGGTTACCTTTGTATTGCTGACATTCCTAGCAGATGTCTTTGCCTCACCCAAGTGTTCCACACCACCTGTTGCCTTGCTTCCAGGTTTTGCTATAAATAATCCTCCCCTTGCTGGTCTGACTATAAATAATCCCTTCCCCACCCTGTTGGTTTTTTGAGTCAGCTGGTTCCAACCTGGGTAAGGTGAAGCCTCCCTTTCCTTTATAGAGTTACAGTTTCCTTCCTCATTGTGTTACCCACACAGAAATCCTATCGCTGCAAAAAACCACAAGTATAATAGAAATAAACCAGTAGGTCCATAAATCAAATCTTTTGCCTGTTCATCTACATTTTCATTCTAGCACCTCTCAGTATCTACCTCCTAAATTTACCAGTATCAGTATGCACAAGAGGCACTGGACTGTGCTTACGATTAAGTTCACCTCTGCTTACCTTGTTTCCTACAGAAGGGACAACACAGCTACCTCATGAGCAAGTCCTACAGAGCAACCTCAGCTACCCCTCTCGCATGTATGAATGTGCTTGTGGACCAGGGCAGGTCACAGGGCTGTGCGTTCTCTCCAGCCTCCAGCTGTTCTAGCCCACATGGTAACTGTGTGTGTCACAGTCAGCGTCTGGACATGAAGGCAGATGGAGTTCTTCTTACAGAGGACTCCAGTGTCACTTTCCTGAGACTGCCTGAAACAGGGTATGTTGAGGATGCCTAAAGACAATGTGGATAAGAAGCCATGATCTTGTGAACTCTGTAGACTGCAGGTCTCCCAGCACAGATGCTTTGCAGATTTGCTCTATGATTCACAATTAGATCCTGACAAACACCTGTCTGAGGTGTCCAGAAATTGGTCCCCTGAAGCTTGTGTACCTGGTGCTCCAGGTAAACTGGTTTCTCTTCAGCACTCACTATATAAGACCTGACATTTTAACACATACTTTGCACATCCTAGAAGCAAACATGCACTAAACTCACCACAGTAGTTTGGATGTGAGCTGTAGTGGGGGACATGGTGCCTTGGTGCACGTATTGGTTTTGGTTTTTTTTTTCTAAAGATAAGACAGAGGAATGCTTCAGTCAGACTAGGGTGGCTAGTGTAAAATTAAGCGGGAAGTGTAGAGTCAGTCCACATACCAGAAGCTAGGATTTAAGAGGCTGTCTACTGATGGTTCCTATAAGAGGAAGGGAGAGAAGGCGGAAAACCAAACAAATAAGAAACACCCCACTCCCAGGGGAAAAAAAAAAAAAATTCAAGCAGCCTAGGAGAAGATAAACCCAACTGAAAGAGGCATATAATTTTTCTTACTGGACAGTCTTCCAAAGTTTTGGCACACCACTTCTTTGAGGAGGCTACTTCACATTCCTCCTTTCAGAAGACAGTAGGTAGCTATACCAAGTAACAAATGCTACTTGCCAAGGTTTAGGCTCAAGACTGTCCTACAGAGGATGGAGCAGAGTTCTGGCAGCACCAGAACTGGACTTGAGAAAATATTCTGTGTTTATGGCATCCTTAGGAAAAACAGTGATTGCAGCAGCAGCAATAGGCCACCTGCAGCAAGATAAGCAATAAGTGAGAATTATAGAGGAAAGAAACCGCAGACTGATTTTGTCAAAGCCGTTAAGGACTTGACTGGAGCCAGAAAACAAGCGATGGATTTGCTGGGGTGCATTTTCTCACATCTTCCGTAAAAATTTCAAGGAAAAACAGAGATTATGGAGTGACTGAGACTGTGGAAAAGAGCCAGTGAGAGAACGCACAGTAAAATCCTAAGAAGATATAGATGCCTGTATTCATTCAACTGCATTATGTCACTTTACATGCTGTGAAGATCTGTATTTAGTGACTTGTATTATCTAACCTAGACAGCGGCATTCCTGTGACAGAGGTTAACCTGGAAAGAGCCGAAGTGGGCAGTGATGTCCGTACATGCAACTGGAGGCACTAACGCTGCATAGCTGGAGGAACTCTGTGTGACCTTAAATGCTGTACATACAAGTCTTGCCTGCAAAACCCGTGAGAACTTTTGCTGCTATGATTATAAACTTTACTAAGTTAGACTCTCACAGAGTTATATAACCCTGTGTGGTAGTTAACGAAGTGCTGGATGTAAGAAAAATAAGTGTAATGTTATTTTGCCCCTGGTATGCTTTGCCTTATAAGGATTAAACCTAGAGCTAATTCACTTGTGTTTTGTGATCTCTATCATGCTGCAATAATAACATTTAGCACTTTATAGTACTTTTCACTTATAAAAAGCGCTTTACAAACATTATCTAATTATTAATCTTCACAACAGTCCTGTGATACAGGTATACAGGTCAATTTAATGTTCTGTTTTAATAAACTACTAGCAATTCAGTAAATTGAAAAGTATAAAACACATTAAATTCACTTCAGAGAAACAAAAGTTAGTGAACAAATTGCAATTCCCCCTACAACATTCTAGGTGGGCAATACACATAGCAAACTGTCAGTGATCACTGTCTCTGAGGTCCACAGACGACAGTCTACACATCAAATATTTCAATTAAGTAGTTGAGATACTAAGTTTTTTCAGATGATAACATGAATAATGCAAATGAAGAGGGACTCTGTCAGAGCAGCTGAGGTCTCTTGATCAAGACCACACTATACTAAGTTCTGTACAAGCAAAACACAGTATTCCCTACCCTACAATGTTTGGGATCTAGGTATAAAACAAGGGACAAGAGATGAGGAATGGGAGGAAATCAGTACAGTTAAGCAGTAATCATCACTGTTCAAACTATATCTGCCTATACAAACCTGCAGAGCCATTTTATGCCAGTATACTCGCCAGTACTCTGTAGTTCTCTCTGCTGATACACCTCAGACCTTAGTTGTTTGTGATGAAAGACAGGACAAGAGTTTGGCACCTAATAAACACATCATACAACTTAGTTAAATAATCACAAACTGAGTTTTCCACAAGATCACCATTTCAGACAGTGCATGGCATGGACTTGTCTTCGGGATGAATCAATGCAGGGAGGAGGCTGCTGCCTGACGATGAGAAGGGCTGCCCTGTGCATTGGTGCATTGCTGAGGTTCAGAGTTATGTAACGAGAGGGGAATGCAGGAAGAAAGAAAAAAAAGACAGTCTCCTACTTAAGGTAGTTTAAAAGTTGCCCTGAAGAGTTTGGAGTCCACACCTGCTCTTGTCACAAGACAGTCTATGAGATACAAGTTTCTTAAAACCAAGCTTTTCACACAAGGTCATTTGTCAATTGTATGTTCTTCATGTGCTCCATGTCCGACTTGAAACTTTGGGTCTACCTTGCTCAAAGTGCTGATCACTCACAAATGCAGCTGAAGGTCCATGGATCTGTGCTTTCAGCTTGCTACCCAATGTTTAATTTTCTGAAAAACATTGGAGCAGGATGTCTCAGACCATGTTCCCAAATTAGTAGGTACTTTCAACCTTGAATTACTGTGTCCCAGTCTCCATCTGTCAAATGAGGACAATAATTCCCCCTCATTTCACCAGGGTGCTGTGAAAATAACTTCATTAATGATTTGTAAAGCACTGTAGTGTTGAGTGCTATATAGAAACCTAGGAGGAAATTAATAATTCTGCCTCTGGAGCAAGTTTTGAAAAGCATGCAATAAAAAGGGCCTGAAGGCACACAACAGAATAGAAAAAATAAAACATTGGATTTGAAATATTTGAACAAAATATTGAACTACTCATTGAGTGCTGTCCATGCTTTATCCAGCAGATTTCACCCTGATTTTAAACTCTCTACTTGCAATCTCAGTTTTATTTGTAAGTTTCCAGATGTCTAAAAATTTAGAGCTATCCAGGTCTCCACAAATGACGTAGCATTGAAGTCCTTACTGATAAGCTTGTGGCTCCGCAGCATCCCTGGCAATATTTAGAGTCACTGTACTGACCTCTGTCATTTCAGCTCAGAGAATAAAGCAACAATAGCATCTTTCTCAACAGGAACCAGTACTTCAAGGAAAGAAGATCACATTTTGACAGTAGATTTTGATGGTATTTTGAAATAACAAAAGGAAGATTCATCTGGGGGTGGGGGGAGGGGAAAGTGCTCAAAATTTTATACAGAGCAATACACATTCACTTCCTTTCCAGAACAGCCAAACTATTTTGATCATAGTAATTCCAAATGTTTTTCCCCAGAAGGAAACCCAACATGGACAATATCAACCCAAACAGTTAAAGTCTGTGAAGATTAAAAATAAATTTTAAAAATCTTGTTTACAGTAGTTTATAAGTGAGAATTTTCAGGCAATCTTGATGGCAGTCAATATTCTCTGCCCTACTTGGAATCTACATACATACACTGCTCTACACAGTGTTTGGCTTCCTGTGCTACTTACTTTAACTCTCTCCTAGAATGTCTTCTTCAGTGCTGAGGGCTTTTTATTATTTATTTATTTTTATTATACACCCCCTAGCTGTTTCTTACATGGAGAGAACAGTAATCCTTAGCATCCCTTAAATAATATCCAGATGACTAATCACTGTGGCACCCAGGAAAGATACGTCAGGTGAAGTAAACATTCTGAAAAGAATGAACCCTTGAGCTATCCCTGACAAATACTCTTACCTGGAACTGTCACAATGATTGTGCTTCGACCACAGAAAGAGCCTTTGATGACCGAGGAGTTATCTGAATTAGTAAACTGCTTGGTGAGTAGAAAAAAAGCCTACTGCCAGTTAGTTTAAAGCAGTGGCATTTAATACAAATGACAGAACCAGAGGACTGCCTTTTCTGACTATACCATTGAGGCTACCAAATATGTTTTTAAAAATGTGAGTGAAAACTGCTATTGTCTGCTTTACTGCCACTTGTCCAATGTGCTTAAATAGTAAAAACGTAATGGCTGCTTATGGCTGAACAGCACTGTACAGGCATTGTTTATAAGGGGCTGAAGCTAAAACTAGAACTGCAACTCCCTCAATGCCAACATAGAAAAAAAAGACATCCAGTGTGCAATATGCACACTGTTCTTGTGTGCATATTAAGCCAAACTCCTAAAATCTCCTTCTTAACCTAACGTTGGCCACTTAGTCTGAAAAGCAATTTTACTCTCATTTAAAGTAATGCTTGCAATATCCTCTCCATACTTTCATTTTTTGTTGTTAGCTGCCAGTATTCTTATTTCATGTGCTTCACCTGTATTTTGATGCCAAGTCCAGTCACCTAAGTAACAATTCTGATGCCCAGAAATTGCCATGAAAAGTGATGTGAGGATCAAAAAAGGACCCTGTCTGGATTAATGGAAGTCTGAAGCCTAACAAATCAGACATAGCTGGCACATAATCTGTGACAATGTTTGAGAGACAAACACCCCATCTTCCCCAGAGTCCCCACAGATTTGGGGGGCTCACACTATATGTGGCCCAGAGGAAGAGCAGACAGCACACAGGCAGGCTGAGGGACAACAAAGGCACACAGATCTTGTCTACTTGAGAAACACAGTCTCCCATCCTGAACCTCATCTGCCAAAACTGAACACCATCCTGTCACCAACAGATCACTGTTCAAGAACAAATGATCCCTAAGTAAAATATGTGGGATGGCAGAGAGTCCACTTACATGGTTACAAAACTAAATCCACAGTGTTGAGCCCCTTCACAGCCTGTCCACAATAATATAGGTACAATACTAAATACAGTACCTCAGACAAGAAATAATGCATGTCTCATCTGTAGGCTTAAAATCTCTAGTTTGTCAGGTCTAAGTAAATAAAAAAAAGAAAAGGTAACTTAAAATGGACAGCTTATTCCTCCTCTTGCCATGATTCCTTACAATAGTTCTTCACCCAGAGTGGCCTGCCTGTTATCAGGCAGCTGATATTTCCCTCCTCCAGGTGTATACCCTTAAACTTTGTGCTGTAGACAGTAATGCTTTGTTCAGTCCTCACAGGCATCTGGAATATAGGCCTGTGGAACGAAGCTGGGAGCTGCATATGCAGAAATGCCTGTGCTGGAGCTGAAAAAAGCAAACCCACTTCAAAGGAGCAATGGAGAGAGTAGAAATTGGTCAGACAAGAAGGATGATGTGAAGAAAGAGAAAAGATAATGGGAGCTGTGGTTTGCATGTGACTCTCATGAGACGATTAGTATACATAATTATGAGCAGCTAGCAACAGTGTCCTCCCAGGTGGGCTGCATCTGACCAATGTTAGTAGAAGCTCCTTGGAGCACACGGTCCAGCACAAATTTTCAGTAATTTATTCTGATGGTAAAATACTTCTAATCTGATAACCTGCTGCTGGCAATAATCAGTGAGAGTTAGAGAAAAATCTCAAATCATGTTTGTCTATGAACTCATGTTGTTTCAAATAAACTCTAGCTTCAAATATGATGTCTGGTTTCAGCTGGGATAGAGTTAATTTTCTTCCCAGTAGCTGCTGTATTTTGGAGGTAGTACTAGCAGAATGCTGATAACACTGAGGTTTTCAGTTGTTGCTATGAAATTAAGGACTTTTTCCAGTCTCCCCTGTTCAGCTCATGAGAAGGTGTGCAGGAGCTGGGCGGGAGCACAGCCAGGCAGCGAGCCCCAGCTGGCCAGTGGAAATGTTCCATACCATGGACGCCATGCTCAGTTTACGAATGGGGGTTGGCCAAGGGGCAGGAATATTTTTTTCTCACTTCTGTGAGTTCAAATCCTCTCTTGTCCAGGAGCTTGAACTTTTCCAGAAGTTCAGTCTTTTGGGGGAATTTTGCAAAATTCACGAAATCCGTGATTTCCGGGTTCCATGATTGCTGCTTGGGGATTGGCTGCAAAATCAGTCAACGGGTGGTGAAAAAATTATATTGTATATAGTTTGTATTGCACATTCATTATTGTCATTGGTAGCAGTAGAATTCAAATATACTTTGTTGTCCTCTTAAACTGTCTTTATATCAACCAACAAGTTCCTGCTTCTGTCCATTTCTCCTCCCCATCCTGCTGGGGGGGAAGGGGAGAGGTGAGTGAGCAGCTGTCTACTGCTTAGTTGCCAGCTGCCAAGTTAAGCTACGACATATGATGGCTAATTATTTGTTCACAGACACACCTCTGAAATATACAATTTAGTAATTTACCTCAGAAAAATATCATCTATTACACAACAAAGAGAAATGCAAGCTCTTTCCTGTACTTTTCAAAAAATCCATCTCCTTACTCCCAAATTAGAGGAACATCCCCTTTAAAATAACAGAGTAAATCCACCCCCTTATTTGTTCTGAAGGCAAGGGAAGAGAATATCTCTTACACTTCTCTATAGCAGGAGACAGCTGACTGGAGAAGGTAGAGGCGTACACATCCGCAGAGGAGAGAAGGGAACTCATACACAAAACCATAGCTGAGGAAACAACAGGTTGAACACTATTTGGCATGTGAGGATGACTTGCGGACCTGGAAGCTTGTGTTTCAATGAAGAGATTCAAGAGAGAGTTGATATGGAAAAATAACTTATTTCTCTAATACGGTTTTATGCCTTGGAAGCAGTCTAGAGTACTGTGTCCAGTTCTGCGCTCCCCACTTCAAGAAAGATGAGGAGCTACTGGAGAGAGTCCAGTGGAGGGCTACGAGGATGGTGAGGGGACAGAAACATCTCCCCTATGAGGAGAGGCTGAGGGAGCTGGGCTTGTTCAGCCTGAAGAAGAGAAGGCTGCGAGGGGACCTAATAAATGTTTATAAATATCTCAAGGGTGGGTGTCAGGAGGATGGGGCCAGATTCTTTTCAGTGGTG
>Ga0065711_1006894_pt1 | contig 32714 bp, 20 predicted proteins | sample Hoacrofraction12_FD_59098 | JGI IMG/M metagenome (GOLD analysis project Ga0065711, IMG submission 59098) | Hoatzin crop microbial communities from Cojedes, Venezuela - Epithelial fraction 12 v2 (version 2) | ecosystem: Host-associated > Birds > Digestive system > Esophagus > Crop | place...
ATTCAGCCAGTTCTCTATCCACTTCACCGACCACTCATCCAGCCCACACTTCCTCAGCTTCCCTAGGAGGATATCATGGGAGACTGTGTTGAAAGCCTTGCTGAAGTCCAGGTAGACAACATCTACGGCTCTCCCTTCGTCTACCCAGCCAGTCATGTCATCGTAGAAAGCTATTAGATTGGTCAGGCATGATTTCGCCTTGGTGAATCCATGCTGACTACTCCTGATAACTTTCTTTCTTCCACTTGTCTCTGGTTGCCTCTCAAAAAACTTGGAGGTAAAGACCTTCAGCGTGGAAATCAGGTTTACTTTTGTTCTTGCAGAGCTGCCCTACCCTACTTCACATCTTCCCTCCCCAACTAGAAGTATGAATAAGGGGTAGATTTTATTTCGGTAGTCCTCCTGTGTAATTATGGCCAAATACATGCTGAATGAATAATATAATTTATAAAAGAACTATTACAGCAGCTTTATTCAATATAAATGTACATGAGTTACTGATATACCTAATTTTTAACCTGTTTTGTGGTCATCTGCAGTGGTAGCTACAATGAAAAGTAAACAGACAAGAATGGAGAAAAGATTAGAGAACATAAACATTACAGCACAGTGGTATCTTATCACTCCTCTGTATCTTCTTATTAACAACAAGAACAAAATAACTGGCACATACCAAAAAGATTTCCTTAAAGCCACTAAACAGCTCTCGCACCACTTTCCTCATCTGGGGGACCAGTTTGAAAATCCGAAGAGGTCGGAGGCAGCGGAGTACCATTAAGAGCTGAGCTCCAGACTTGGCAGGGACATTCTGAGGCATCCAGCACAGGAATATCAAACTCACCTTGAGGACACAGGGCAGAAAATTGCAAAGAAGGATTACACTTTCAGTGTTTTACTTGACACAGACACAGCACGGAAGATCAATAAACACTTCTATTCCTTAATATTAAAGGGAAGATTAAGGCAAAAAAAGCCTAATTTAGAAAGGACTTGGATTTCCTGTGCCCTGGCTGATTGTCCTAACTAATGGACATCAGCTTCAGCCTCTGTCTTCCCCTTTGACTCAAAATCTATTCTATTCTTTTCAGCAGATGGAACAGTTCCAAAAGAAGAAATCAAATTGGCTGATTCAGAGCAGGGACACGAACTATATTCTTGGAGCAGGCAACATCATCTCTCTACCCCCTTCTCATTTCAAACAGAGATTCTATCCTGAAACTGAGATATCCTCACCTGGAAAGTCTGTTAACAGTTTCCTTGAGAGTTTTTCCAATCACTTTGTTACAGCCATAAGTAGTTTTGTCACCGTGTGGTTTTACCACATGAGTATTATGCATTTGAAAGTGTTTTCAAACAGCATGGTTGTGTCTTGTAGCCTCAACTATCTCTGATAGATTGTCAGTGATTGTAATCCTTATTTTTTATAAACTATATATAAAGTCAACGTTATAATAGGGGGACAGAGGTGAGAGTGTTACAAAGAGGTAAGTGGACAAAAAATGGTGGATCAAGCTGATATCACCAATATGATTAAAGACATAATACGATTTGTTAAAAAAAACAGTGGTAAAAGACAGTCGCTCCACCAAAACAAAAAGATCTGCCAGTCCTTCTGACTTACGTTCATATTCCTTTAAGATCACCACAGGCACATATGGAATATCCTAGCTACACCACCTAAATTTTCCTTCAGACAAGCAGAGGGATTCAGGGGGATTTCAAGAAACTAATGCACATACTGATTATGCATACTACAGTAGGAGTTTTGTATAAGTATGCATATTTTTATTTATGCTAACAATGGAATCTTTGATACAAATTGATCATGACAAATTTTATGCAGCACATCTGTCTGGTGAACTAATATCTGAAAGATTTAATCTAAATCCATCAAAGCCATTTTTCTTAGTAATTTCTTCAGTTAGAAAATTTTTCATGTTGTATTATACTGAGCACTGGTTTTGACACATTCTGTGGTGTTTATTGTCATACATGAAGGGGAAATCGACCCCTTTCTCTTATATTTGAATGGAATGCAAGAAATTTCCAGGGGACAAAGAAAACAGTAGAGCATTTTTTTCCTGAGAACCACTACTGACAGGTATGGAATATAGAAAGATGCTGCTTTGCTTTCTTTCTGCTATAGCAACACCAGCAATGAGGACGTGCCCTTCTGTCAACTGGTAGAGGCTTTTGAACCACCTCCTATAAAGCAGGAGAACTGTCAAGAGGAGAGGAAGAGAAAAATGACTAAGAAATAGATAAAATAAAGATTCTCCTGCATAAAAGTGCTGAAGGAAGGTCAGAGATCTTGAGCTTACTTTGGAATGAAATCAGGCCTAATACTTACAACATGTCAACAAATAAATAATCAAAAGGGGCCATACAATGGCCCTTCACTAAATTGCCATGTGCTTATCACATGTCAGTGTATTTTTAGATGTCTAAACAAGTATTTGTACACATAACTGACTGGACTGCACATGAAAACAATGATATTTGCACACAAATTACACTACTGCATTTGCACCAGGATGCAGAGCCAAATTTTAGCATTACCAAACATTTATATATCCAAAGATAGCAAAATTAAGAACGCTACAGAATCCCCCAATAAATATAAAAACTTACAAGATATATAAATATGTCCATAACTCCTCCAAAGTCCCTGATGACAGCTGTTGGTGTAAAAAACAAGCCATCTGCCATAATCTTCAGATTAAGTTCAATGCTCATGAATATTACAAAAACATATTCAGCAATCTGAAAATCAAAGCAGAGAACAGTCATAATTTAGGAACAGGCAGTGGAGAAAAACAAGAAGACTGTGCTTCATTAAATGTAAAACGATTCAGTGACAGTACCTGGAGCGTTGGAGCATGCATAACTCTTCGAAAGGGGGATTCGAACATCATGGAGATGCAGGAGCATATAGTAACAATGATCATGACCCAGTCCAGGTAAGTAACCAAACCCAGCAAGTCGCTGCGAACAATACACAAGATAACCATTACACAGATGCCACGAGTGCCCTGTCACTTTTATTCTGTCTGCCCCACAGTTCAGTGCTTTCCTGCAAAAAATAAATCAAGCTGAGGAGTGTCAAAGATTTCAATATTTCAGAAATGTGTAGTAAAACTAGGGAAGTTACATGCAAGCGAAGAAGAAAAATCTGATAAAAAAATCCCCTTCCTATTCATCCTCATCCCCAAACAACTCCATGTGAAGAGAAACTTTTTTAGGGGAAAAAAAAAAAGAAATACACATGCGCATGCACACATACACACATTACATGCATGTGTGTGCTCACACACTTATACTGCAGGCTTATGTGACCAAGCAAAGTGACTTTTGCAGTGCTTACTAAAGCTGATGATATTTGGTATTTTTCACAGCTCCAGTAACAGGGTCTGTTTTAGAACTATAAAAAGAAGAAAAGATAATCATTTACATTTTATTTTAGTCAGCATTATAATTATACCATGCATCAATCACCTCAAAGTAGTTTATATCCAAAACGAGGCTACATTTTATCTTGTCTTAATTGTAAATGTCTGTATGTTTCATTTAATTCTATGCAATTCTAGTAGTGTCATGAATGCAGCTAGTATCACTCCAATTCATGGCCTACCTGTAACTCCTCTAATGATTCTTTAAGCTGCTAGGTTTTTTTGGGTCTTGCTTTTGTAAGCAAGTACTTAATTTTGTGTTTTGCCTGGGGATGGGGGCGGGGGATAACCTGCTATTGATTTTTATGTTCCAAAGTGCTTCCTCAGGAGTTCTCTCCTTCTGCTTCAAAACCTCTTGGATCACATTCGCAGCTGACACAACAAAAATCCTTCCACAAGCCTATTTCTTTTATTATTTCTTCAGTCACTTTCTGATGAGTATTTCTAGACTCTCCCTATCTGAATTTTCGTATGAAGTTGCTGTGCTTCACCTACCATATCCAAACACCCATTAGGAAGCCAGAGAGAGTGAGAACCACTCTGTAAGTAATAAGCACATAACTAGGTGACACGAGTGAAGTTCTTGCTCCAGCAATTATTCAGCCTTTTTATGCAAAGCAGAATGGCTTCAGCAGGAGAAGCTACAAGAATCATATTCAAGCAGCCTCCCCTGCCCCAGTGGTTAGGGGCACCTTTTACTTATCTTTCAAATCCTTGTAGCAAATCATGCCGAGACAGGATCTGCACTGCGGTATCCTATATCCCATGTGAGGGCTCTAGCCATTGGGATGTGAAATTGCCATCACTTCCTCGCTGAGCTTGAAGTGAAAAACGTACTGACCTGACATTACCACCAGAAAAGATTTCATGGTTCTGAATTACAAGAACACAGGATGCGTACAAGGAGAACAAGAGGCATCTTCCACAAGCCAGGTTCACCCACTTATACCAGTCAGTATACAGAATATACTGGGTTTGGTGCCTTCCCGCTGAAACCACTGACTTTGTGTCTTCTTAAGTTCATACCTCTTCTCCATATTGTATATAGTGGCATTTCTCAACCTTTTTTACTAGAAGGAAATATGTACCTTATCAGTTTGAAAAAGATCTCTAGAATATCTTACTTGGCAAGCTGGGTGGGACACTGAATAAAGTAGGTAGGTTTTAAATAAATGAAAAAATGACTGTTTAACAAAATCAGTTTATACATATAATTGCAAAAATTTTAATTAAACTATTTATAATATAAATACCCTGTTCGTCTTGGGCACTCTACAATGCTAACAGGCACTGACATGTATTTGACAACTGTGTGGGAATGCATGTTTGTGCGTTTTGCTTTGCTGTTTTAATTTGCAACTGCTTCACAGACCAGCGAACCGCAACAAAGTTAGCAGTTGCACAGAAAAGCAGGCACCTAACTCGAGTATGTGCTTCTATGTAGGTGGCAGAACACTTAGATATGGGTATTGTAAAAGTGGGTATCTAACCTTCCTGTTGTTCTACCTAAAACAGAGAACAGAGAAAATCGATAGTAAAGCATGTGCTGAAACCAGATCTTCCAAGTGCCAAGCTCACAGCCTCGAGTTACCTTCTATCTTACACGTTGTCTGTTTGCAAGGTGACGTGCATTAACCTTCCAAAATTAGGGTGCCAGCTACGGACACAGGTTTCAAAGAAGAGCTATAAGATAATTCTGTATCACGCTGCTTTGTACATAGATCGGTATCTGCCACATGCACACACCTACAATTCAGTTACTGAGTCTTCCTGGTGTTCACCTGGTCCCAGCTTTTCTCCTTTTATCTCGCACAGTTGAAACACCTCCTCATCTCATTCTGGGTCTCTAATTATGGGCTAAGGAGTCTTTGGGTGAGCACAGATGGGATTAATTTCTCTTCACCTTTTTCTATTCTTTGAGTAACTGTTGGCGAATAAAGACTTCCCGCCTTAGGAGAAGGAACAGGAAGGGAATAGCAGGCTGATTCCTCAAGGTCTAAAAATGGGGGGATAAAACTACCCTTTCCTCTCAGTTCATGCCTGCTTCCCCACAGTCTTGCCCCATCTCAGCGTCGCAGGCTGCTCAAACATGCCTGCCCTTACACAGCATGTTATTGCTTCCTTTCCTCCAACATCAAGACCCTACCATAAGCAACTGACTGCCAGCTCGTGTGGCGACCACATTATAGGCAGCTTTCCTTTCAATAGAGAAGTTAGACCTAGATTTCTGAGGACATGAAAGTAAACACTTGCTGAAACTAATTGTTGATACGGAATAAACTTACGCATTAAAGCGAGCTCGTACCACCACTCGGCAGAAATTCCTGAACCTGTGCTCACGACCAACTATGAAAAGTGGTTTATCAAAATACGGATGATTCTCTCGCAGCTCCTCTTCCTGGACTTTCCTTTTGAAAGATGAAACATAAATTAGTAAGTGATATGCATTATACCCAGCAAAAATATCCTTACACTTCATTCTTTCTTCATCATGACTGTCAATGCTTCTTACTTCATACAGAGAATACTTAACACAGAAAAGTGTGCACTCAGACTTTTGATTTTCAAATACCTTTTCATTTCAGCTTGTTCTTTTTTTTCTTGGATCATCTTTATCTCACTGTCTTCTCTCTGTGCATTTCTGTATCTCACAGTGTTGGAGTGCTAGAAGCAGAATGATTCCTTTTAAATGAGATCTGTGGGTTGTTGTTTTTTAATGTTTCAGATGAAAGCAAGATATGGTATTTTACATAGAAATATTCAAATGAAAAATCTTATTTCCAAATGCACTGCACATCAGCTCAGTCAAGCATATTGTACAGTATTTTCTATCTGAAGCACAAGGCTGCTTATTTTCATCAACGTTAATTTCAGTTTTAATTTCATGCATGAAGTCCCATCCAGTGCAACTTTTAACTTTAAAAGCAAAGGTCTTGTAAGTTCAGCCAATCTCTCTGAACTGGAATGAATACCATCAAAGTTACTCAGGGCAAAGACCGGGGAAGAAAAGGCTTTAGACGCCTTTCAGCTTCTCGAGCCTGCTGCATGTGCTGCCACGCAGCGAGCTGTGCAGAACGTACAGTCAGGGACTGCAGAGCGCAGGGATGGGGGAGACAGTGGGAGGAGAGCTGCTCATCCTGTGGAGGGTACAATCAGTACTACTACGGAGAGTTAAGTGCGTCTTTGGAGCGCTCCTGGAAGTATAATGCTGGATGTTACCCTTACTATTGGACACAAGCAAAGCCACATCTGCTTTAAAATGTTAGTTACCTACAGTTTCTTTCTACCACCATGCCAGGTAATTCATTAATTACTTCTGACACAGATGTTTTTAAGCATGAAGCACATCTAGAAAATGACTATCATAGTTTGGAAATGGAGGAGCTAATATCGCCCTTTCAGTTTTGAAAGTCACAGAGATCCACGAAATGTCATTATGAATTCGCAGAAGTGAAAATGCACTCAACTGCATGAAACTATAGCACAGTGAAATCTGTGATTGCTGTTCTCCCTTTTAGTCTTTGCCCTTTTGTTGGACAGTTCTTATGTTTGAAAAATATTGTTACTCTTCCACGGGAAGTTTTGAAGTGCTGTTTTGACAGCCTGAGTTATTTGTGTAATTCCAGAGTAAGGCTTTTTAAGGTGTCCTGAGTAGCAATTGTATTCCTAATGTGGTCTTTACAGCTCCAGTGAATCCATCTCAGCAAGTGTTTCAAAACCAGTAAGTCTATCAGTGAAATAACGTTCTCGATTATTTTGACATAATTCTAACACAATTACAGTATTTGTTTTATGATTTCAAGATTTCAGAAGACATATTGTAAACAAGATCACAGATCTTACATAGTCCTACACAAGCATTCATTATGTAGTACATATTCTTATTTCTTACATTCTCAAATTGAAACCATCATTTCTATGAGGACTTACATCTTGAGTCAATGTTTCAAGAGATTTTCCTCTGCTGATTCGCTGGCTGTTGGAACCATGCCTCAGTGACCTGAAATAATCATAATCAATTTAACGATACATCTCAAGATGAAATTTTGACCTTTGTAGAATGGCCATTATAAAGCACTGCTCTCTAGCCACACAATATCTCGAATTCTTATCATTTTTCTCTCACTAACATCAGAAGCTTATATGTTCTTCAATTGTTTTCAATCCGGTCTAACGTAAGCCAATTTCTTTCCTTCTGATCTTTAAATTGATAGCTTTGTAGTCAGCAAAGGAAATGACATTTGAAATAAAAAGGCATTTTTTTTCAATTTATACAGTACAATGGATTTCATTATGGTTACAATGAAGAATGTAGAATTCAGTTCTCTGTACAAGTAAGTAATTTCAGTTTTTCACACGTTAGGTATTGCTCAAATTTAATTCTTTTTGTCATCTTTATTTTAAGAATATTTTTAAACCATCCTTTCTGTCTATGTTTACCTGCGTTCTTGTCGTATATGATGCTGGACACTAAGTATTGACCTTTCCTTTGCAGGCTGTCCCTCAAAGGATCCACTCAGCATGCGTTGTCTAGTGCAGGCCCTACGAAGAAATATAATGATGATGACACAGAGTTTTCAGTATAAATGATAATTTCTGAGGTAGCGCATTCAGACAAGTCAGCTTGGCTTTCTGGGAAGCAATGGCACAGCTTAACAGACAATAACAATAAGACAAAAACGGACTTTCCATGAAAACGTATCTCCAAGGCAATGGTCCCCACTCTGCAACATCACTGGTCATCTAATGAACCTTCTCCATGCTTTAGCAAGGCCCATCTTTGACTTTTTTTCAGTTTGCTGTATAATTTATGGTCTCTCAAGACTTCACCAAGTGTGAAAAGGGTCAAGAAATGCACCACTCATCAGCAAAACCAGCTTCTCAGCAATAAAGAGGGGAATAGTACAAGTACAGCTGTCATTTTAGGCAGGTCCCTTTCAGGGCTGTTTGTGGCAAAACATTTATGTACACACTCAAGACTTACAGTGCATCTTTCAGTGTTCTTCTGCATAACTGGGACTACATATGGTTTGAAATGAAAAGCTGCACATTGCCGATATCCTGTAATATGAAATGTCTGCTTTCTGGGAACACATTGAACTTGCAGCATCTTGTTGTGTGGGTTTTTTCACTTCTCTGCTCATTTGTTTCATTTTGCTTTTCCTGAATTTTGGCAAACACATCTTACACTATTTTGGCAGAAATTGGTATTGGCTGATTAGTAAGCGTGCTACAGCTAAACAGAGCACGCATATCTTTATTTTGCTGGCCAAAGTGAAAAGGATTTGCTTAAAAAAACCAGAGGTTTCCACTGCAAGAACTCATACAACTCTGCTGATGGCTGAGAAATGGAATTTCGTCCAGGAATGCTGCAATTCTATGTTTACACAGTGCACATCTTGTTGCTCACTTTGTGCTCTGCAGTCATTCAGAGAAACTCACACATGACGCGGCTAGTAACATACTTTTTAATTAATTGAATGTCCTTTTTCTTTGAAAACATGAAAAAACCTACATGCTATTGGAGTGACCACTCTATTCGCCAGTCTACTGTAATGCTTTGGGTAAATGCTATTTTTGACAGTATGGGATGATCACGCTTGATGGCAAAAGGTGTCCCAGGCACGTTCTTTCCCCATTATTACTCTGTTTTTTCCCTCTTCTCTGCTATTTCTCCTTCTTTTGGAGAACAAATGACGGGAGTAGAGATCCAAAGTGAGATCTGGAACAAAAATGAGCAACTTAGCATGCTTGTCAGTGTCATCACTGACAATCAGACTAGCATTCTAGAAAAATACATTGTGCTACACTTGTTAGAGAGGGCATTAGATTCCACTACACTGAACTGAAGGATCACGCCATTTAAGAAAATGACTGCATAACTTATAAAACACAGCTCATCTTAGCCAAATCACGAACATTTTAATACCAATGGATTTTAAGCACTGTATTATTGAGGATAATACTACGTAACACTGTCAGAAGACAACAGACATATCATTCAAATACCTGTGCAATTTTCTTACAAAAACACCTCAGCTAAAATTATTTCCTAAAAATATATCCTACCTAACTCCATTAAAATGACAATCCAGTTTTTCCCATCAGAGACAATGGAAAGTTCTGGGGTCTGACTTCTGTACAGAGGCTTCTTGCTGTGCCAAAGAGGGTAACCTATCCTTTTTCCTGTAAATATGAATTATTGTGCTCTGCTTTTAACAGCTAGAAATGATCTTCTTGACACCAAAAAGTGATTCACACATAAACTTCTCATGCCCCTGAACACAGGTTACTTGAATATCAAGTTATGTAAACTCTTACTGTCCACAATAAAAGAGAACATTAACTACTCAAACAATAAATTCTTTACCTGGCCAATGAATGGGATGGGCTATTTGATTCTTAATGGTATAACAAAATACACTTAACCATATACTATATGGAATGGGGATGCATAAAGGGTAACATTGGTAGAAAGATTGTTAGGATTGTCTATGATCTCTGTCCAAGTTAGATTCCTAAATCCATACTTCGAATTTATATCCATTGCCTCATTTTCAATACCTCTGGAAGCCCTGCAGCTCCTACTGAAGTCAACAGAGAAATAATGAAATGCCAATTGTATAGCACAGAGATCAGAAATTGTTATCAAGGAACTGCAAATAAACTTTTTGTATTTTCAGAGAAAAAGATGCTGTGCTGAAAAGGCCATGGCAACTTTTGACAGCCTTTCTCCTAGCATTCTCCACTTCCTGGGAAATAGCGCCTTAATCTTCCTCGTATTAACTCTTATGAAAAGCCACGCTTTGTCTTCATTTCAACTCAGGATCCAGATATTTTTCAGGTGTTTAGACACCGAGAGTTGCAGATTTCTGGAGACTTTGAAAAAAAAGGCAGGTACTATGAAGTTCAAACTATTTCATGCTTTGGAACCCCTGAAAAATGAGTAGTGAACAGTGTTCAAGTAATATTCTTTGAGCTAGTGCAAAATGTTAAGTGCTTTGATTGATACTACAAAATACTGTACCCTTCACGAATATCCTGAGGTCTCTTGCAGAGGGTATGCATATGGATCCCACTTGGACTTTTTAGGGAGGCATCCTTTCCACACAAGTGTTTTCTCATCTTCTTGCATTCCACTGTAACACCGATTTGTAGTTTTTCTGTATTATTTAACGAGTGAATACTTGCGAAGTAACTGCACTAACTGCATATATTACTATATACTTTTGTTCTTGTTCTCCCTGAAAAGGTGCTCACACTGAAGTCTTAGCAGTGTGGCACGCTTCAGTAAAACACTCAAGTTATCAATATCTCATTCAGCATTGTTTTCATGATGACTATCTTTACTAAATCTTTCTATGCTCTCATTGTATTTCCATCTAACTTGGAAAATATGGTTAACTGTGACAACCTAAGATTCATGGTGAATCCACCTGATAGAAACGTTTGTCTCTTTCGTTCTATAAATTTAATCCAATAAGGCACTCTTTGAACAACAAGCAAAACGCACATTTTCACCACAGCTACACTACTGTTCTTTGGGAAAAATACACTATTTTTTGAAGAAATCTGAAATTGGCTGCTAAAATAAAATGAAATATTAATCCAAATTGGATAATTCATGGTTTTTCTTTCCCATGTTTTTTCTTGTTTCCTTCCATATGTCTCTAAAGGACAAAACAAATAGTCATTTGTTTTCTTTAGTGTCTGCTCAGTCTGTTGAACTATGGTAGCTTACTTTCTTTCCTTTAGTCATTTTGTATTCTCATTGTCATTCTTATTTAACTGCTGCAGCTCTTCCTCTACCAGATGTTTCTATAATAATTATTTTCCTTGGATTACAGAAGACTTGATAGAATCAATGGGGTACGAGGATGGTGAGGGGACTGGAGCATCTCTCCTACGAGGAGAGGCTGAGGGAGCTGGGCTTGTTCAGCCTGAAGAAGAGAAGGCTGAGAGGGGACCTAATATATGCTTACAAATATCTGAAGGGTGGGCGTCANGAGGATGGGGCCAAACTCTTTTCAGTGGTGCCCAGCACCAGGACAAAGGGCAATGGGCACAAAATGAAGCAGAGGAAGTTCCATCTGAACATGAGGAAGAACTTCTTCACTCTGAGGGTGACGGAGCACTGGAACAGGCTGCCCAGTGAGGCTGTGGAGTCTCCTTCTCTGGAGATATTCAAGACCTGCCTGGACAAAGTCCTGTGCAGCCTGCTGTAGGTGACTCTGCTTCGTCAGGGGGGTTGGACTAGATGACCCACGGAGGTCCCTTCCAACCCCAAACATTCTGTGATTCTGTGAGAAGAAGGAACGTCAAAGGGCCATCCAGTCTTCCACCTCTCTCAAAGCAAGATCAATGATACCTACGCTGTTCTGGGCTGACGTCTGCCTAACTTACTTTTCCATACCTGCAGTGTTGGAGACTCCAAAGCCCATTAACTCTACTTCGCAACAATGCTTTATGATGATCTACAACATGGCACAAACCCCATAAAACAGAGTAATTTCTTACCAATGGATATGTGCATTCCAATATTTATTTCTGTTTGTCTCTGCAGGAGGCAGATGAAATCCAATGACATTGTACACTTGTGGAGATTTAAGAAGGTGGTGACTAAGTCTGGATTTTGCTCCCGATGACAACAATCATCATCCAAGCTTAACTCGAATATTTGTTCTGAGAAATGGATGGTATCAAAGCCCAGCACCTCATAAACTGAGCTTACCTGGAACATTTGTTTTAAGAAATGCGTGGTATCAAAGCCTCACAGTTATAAAGAAACAAATCATACTCTTAAGAGACAAAACATAAAATGTATACAGAGAAACTTGCTGTAAGTGATGTAGAACTGAATAATACAAGACAGTTATTTAATGCAGGCAAATTTCTCGTAAAGGATACCAAAGGTATGCCTTCTGTGATGAAACGATGTGGACAAGTGAAAAGCAGTGTTTGACACACTGAACGGTAGAGCATTAAACCAGAAGGACCCTGATAAACTTGAGGACTGAGTCACCAAAAGCTTCAGCAAGTTGGACAAGGAAATGTGCAGTTTCACGCCTGGTGCAGAACAGCTCCATGCATTCATGCAGGCCATGGAGTGGCTGGCTGAGGAAAAGGATCTGGGAGTTACATTGTGCACTGGGTCTGCATGGGATGGAGATACCTGGATGCTAGCTGGATGAATGTGTTCCTGCCATCAGTAAGGCAAACTGCCTACTATATTAAGGAGGAGTGTAGCCCGCAGATAGAGGGAAGTTATCCCTCCTCAACTCAGAGCTGGAGAGGCTCCACCTGGAACACAGTTCTGGGTACTCCAAGAGGGATGCTGAAACACAGGAGCAGGTACAAGAGGTCAATGGCCTACAACACATGACCTCTAGGGAGACTTGAGGGAGCTGTGCTTGTTTGTTTTGATGAAGCGCATGTTACAGCATGAAGCAAAACTCCTGTTATGGCAACAGGACAGAGCAGTGAGCAATGGCCAGAAACCGTGGCTTGGGGCTTCAAACTGAGCTTCAGGAAAGCTCTCTCTCAAGGACAGGGTAGTGCAGTGCTGGAACCAGAGCAGGTGGAAGATGCAAAGCTGACTTGATCCAGGGTTAGCAATAGTCGTACTTCAAGTGGGCAGTTGTGCATCATGGCCTCCAAAGATCCCTTTCGACCAAAACTTCTATGTTCCTGTGATAAACAAACTAATGAAAATGCCTGCTCATTCTCTTACGAGAGGCGGTGTATTAGACTACTGTATTAGAGTCCAGAGACAGTTTATTCAGAGATTAAATTTGTAACTTTCCTAGAAGCACAGAGAATCTTGTTTCTTGCTCATTTTAATATTCAGAAAAAAACCACTGTATTTTGCAGAAATACTTGTATGGACAGCCTGAATAATCTCCTAGCATATTACCAAATTAGTAGAATGGATACTTAATTCAAGCAATTATTTTTTTTCCCCCAAGATGCCGTCATGGCAGTCTCAGTTTCAACCATTAGATAAATCCACTTCACTCATTTAGTTGTTTATGAAACTGAACATTCAACTTCAGCATGAACTATGTTATTCCATCAGGTCCAGTAAATGCATCAAACAAATCTTGACTGGAACAGTGAAAATCCTTCTGCATACCCTTAGCACCAGTTTATAGTTTGACTATAGCATCAGCTATAATCAAAAGCAAATAAAAAGATGCCTATTTTAAAAATGCTAGTTTCCCAAAATGACACAATATATAATTTATAATAAAAAGAATTTTTGTGATTTTGGTGAGTTTGATTTTCTTATCAACAGACCAGAGGACTTCTAAGTTATTCCTTGTATTTTATAAAATAAGGGCATAAACCTTTTTGTGAGGAGGACCAGTCACTGGCACAGGTTACCCAGGGAGGTTGTGGAGTCTCCATCCTTGGAGATATTCAAAAGCTGTCTGGGCGTGGTCCTGGGCAACCTGCTCTAGGTGGCCCTGCTTGAGCAGGTGGGCTGGACCAGATGACATCCAGAGCTCTGTCCCTTCCAACCTCAGCCATTCTGTGATTCAGTGAAGCATGATTTAACAGAGACCAGAATAAGGTTCCGCACTACTGATACTTTGATTGTATTTTGGACTATGTGAGACTACTTCTAATTTGCTCAGTTTCCCCACCATTCTGTGCTGTTTACAATTTATCCTCAGCACTGGAGAGAATGCACTGGCTTATACACAGCATTTTGACTGGACCTTATCCACCTTCTCTACTTCAGAAAGCCAGCGGGACTAATAAACGACTAGACACCCATTCTTAGAGAATGATCCTGCAAGAAATGAGGGTCAGAAGAACCACAGGCACAAAACTTGCTTTTCAGACGAAAGGCAGTGCCCATGGCAAGAGAGAGTGAGACAAAAGTGGGAAACACTGAAGATACGCGGGAACGGTGAAATTTGCTAGAAGCCATGGTTATTGCTGCTGAGGGAAATGCATCATAATTTTCAGAAAGAAATGGAGCTGTTTGTAATTCAGAGGCACTACTAAATGTGATTGCGTTTTGAAAAAGTTGTTTTAACTATCTGTAACTCACTTTTATCTCATTTCATCTTCCTCAGAAGGGTGAAGTCCCCACCTCACAATGGATTTCTGTGAAGGATTCAGCCACTCTGTGTTCTAACACTGGCAGGGGTGATGATACAAATCACTGGTCACAGTCAAAGTGCCCAAGACAGTAGCTGCTACATCTTTGACTCTGTTCCCAGAATTAACTGCACCAAGACCTCAAGGGGGCAAGGTGAAGGTCGGTTTCCAAGCAAGGATCTTCAGAAAATAGGTGGTTTCCCTTGAGTGCAGTAGGAAAGTTGCAGGAAAATGAAGAGGCCCGAGACCTCTGTTTTGCTGCATAATGTAACATTAGATCAGCAGGTGAGAAACCTAGGATTGCATGTATGAACTGTCTCTCTGGGTGGTGAAGGGCTGTTTATGCCCTTCTTCCTCCTCTTGGGGAAGAAGATGTCAAGATGCAGTTCAGTATACAAAAGGAAAAACAAGGTATGGATAGAGGAAGATGCGAAAGACACATAAAGGTACCTGTGTGTAATGCATACTCCTTCTATGAAGAAACATTCTCTATGGCTATCTTGAAACATTCAGAATTGGAGTAAATTATTATTTGACAAGGTTTAAAAAGTCAGGGGAAAAAGGTAAGAGGTGGACTTAAGCTAAAACAGATTTAAAATTCTGTTTTCAGTATGGCAATTTCATCAAGTTGAAATTGCCCACGGGCAGCTTTACTGTGTAGAGGCACTGTTTTAGATAAAAGCTCCTCAATTTTGGTAGATAAAAATTAAAAAGGCGCTATAAGGAATCTTTTCAGAAGAGATATCCTAAGTTACCTCTTATTGTTCTTAGCATAAACACCATTTCTTCTTTTGTCAGATACTTTGAATAGCTGAGACTCAGCTACTTTTATCAAGGAGTATACAGCATTTACAACTAAAGTAAAAATAAGAAAAAGACTCTCTCGTGTCTTCTGAATTTGAGCTTTCCAGTGTTCCTTGAACTGAATCCGAAGTTTCAGCCGTAAATGCCATCCTTTCTTATAACTTCTTCTTCTGTTTGTAAAACTCCTCTCCATCAACACTGGCAACACTGGCATCAACACGGAAATACTGGCAGCGCTCAGGGCCAGCAGGCCCATCACTGGCAATGCTCCCTACTGGCACGCCCACCAGACACACCATGCACACAATTTTCTTATGCTGGAACAGAGGCACTGGAGATGTCACAGTTCAGATCTTACATAAAAATTTTTGGGCAGTAACAAGGAACAATAAAGAGTATTTGTTCCTTTTTCTCAGGAGGAGATTAAAGACTGCCTCTTTGTAAATGACTTATGAGCATTCCTAAAAAGCATTAGAAAACAAATAAGCCCACATTCTGCTACTTGACAGAAGATCCCTCCCTTTCTCTGTGTTCCTCAAAAGTTCATCAATGATGACCCAGGAAGTAGATAAGAAAGCACAACAAATGTACATTAAATTAACAGATTAATTAAAGTAATAGATTAATAGACTAAAACTTTTTCTGCCTGCAAAGTTTATCTTCAGAGGAATTCAGAGGTGAAAGGATGAGTAGTCCTCCAAGATACAAAATTTCAGCAGAAGTTGTGCTCTAAAGGACCAAGTCAGCAGGATTGAAATTGGAAGGACTGATGTCTGATTCTGTCCTGCTGCCTCTGAGAACATACTGAAGTCCAAACAATGGTTTGCTTGGATTCTCCTTCCACTCTGTCTCAGACTTCTCCTGAAAAGGAGAAAGTTCGGTGTTGACTGAAGAATTCATCAGAATTCTGACTTTCAATTTGCAGGACTTCATTTTTTCTTCTGCATAAGAATGAATGTAGCCCCTACAGATGTCACCATTTTTTAACATTTTAAAAATATAAACCAGTAGGATATTCTCTTTGTCTTTGTTTTCTCTGTGGTACAGTATGAGAAACATGCCAAACAAACTGACGTTTGTGTAACCCTAGAGGTGTCAACAACATTTCACAGTTGTAGTATAACATAGAATTTCATTACAAATGTTTTACTGAAACACTGCCATGAAGCCTGTACCTAAATCCATTTTTTTAAAAGGTTTTTGATTAGGACAAAGGGACTTGTACTTATCTATCTGTAACGGCAATGCCTGTAAAATCAAGGTACATTCACATAACCGAAAGAAATGCTTACAAATGGAGACCTAAGTTTTGTTAAAATGGAATACTTATGGTCTTGTAGTTACATTTCTCAGTAACATTTTGACAAAGAGCATTCATTTGAATTAGTAATTGTTCATGTTTTCATTACCGTGGGTTTAAAGACAGATAAAGTTGCACATTAATTTCTACATTTCTCCCTGTGCTGTATTCTTAGAGAGTATTAAAAAGAACTAGAGCTGTAATATTTCTCAAATGGCATGTAATTACTAGGCACTTTTCACAAAACTTCACAACTGAGAAATCACACTGAATTCCTGCTGCACTGCTCCTCATAAAACACTGCCGTACCTAATCTAATCCCATGGCTGTACTTCCCCGATCAGTTATTCCTGTTTCTACTGCTTATTTACTTGGGACCGGTCATTCACAATATTCTGGAGATGTACCCACTTTGGTGAGAATGTAAACCTCAAAAAAAGAATGATCTCCTGATGTATGCAGGCTTTGCTAATGCACCTCATATCACTGATAGTAACTCTAATGTAAAATCAATAGCGGCATGAAGAACTGCAGCATGGCGTTACCCACACGGTAACTTCAGACATTGGTCTTGGAGACTTAGGAGTGCATCACTTATGGCCCTGAGTACTTACTTGATCTGGGATACCAAAATGAGTCATCATTACAAAAACATCCAGGAAACCCTTCTACAGAAGTCTGGGTTCTGAAGTCTTCTTAATTGTACATTTCCTACTTGGAATATGGTTAGCTGTAGTCTGTGCTTTCTAGTTTACAACCCCTGTGAATGGTTATGTGTATATATATGCGAGAACTAGGCTGGAATTCTTTAGGCAAAATAACACCACTTACGAAGAGACATTTTTTGGTTAATTTAGAAGGAAGACATGAAAAGAGCTGAAATACGATCCTTCTACATGACACAGAATTCAAATACATACTGAAGAAGCACAGTTTCTCTCTTGTTGCTGTTCAAGCACATAATATATCCAGAGAAAAGAGCAATTTATCTTTGATAATTAAGGTAATAGACGTACTATAAAGGGATATGCAATCATAAATATCATACATACAGTAACATTCATGAAAAACAAGGTTATGAGAAATCAGATGACAGTCAAAACAGTATCAAATCACTGTTGACTCTTACCTTAGGATTTTATTGATTGCTGTCTCTTTTTCCAGAAGATTTCTTGCTCTGATGCTGAAAACAGATTTACGGAGCTACAAAATTAAGAAAAAGACACTGTATTTTTTAATCGCTGTAAAATGTACCATGTATTTGATAGACTAATGAAACACTATGGTGCTGAGTATATGCAGAATTAAACCCATAATGTTCTCTGTAATAAAGCTGTTTTTCACAGTCTGTGGCAGAAGTGTCCTCTTCCAGGAAAAGGGTGGTGGAAAAGATCAAAACATAGAACAAATTCCTTGAGAAATATGTAAGATCCTTGTCTTATCTTACAGCATTTGGTCTCCCCATCCCATTCCTTAGCTAGTTCTCGGTGCAAAGAAGCAGGTAGTTTTGTTGTCCAGCACTAACATTATTCCCTTTGTTACAGATTTCTTTTCTTCCTTGGTTGGCCAAGTCACACCTTTGTCTTGATCCTTGCTACTCCTCCTCCACTTTGGATTTTGACTGGGCTGGCTCATACTCTGGAGACACCTTGACTATACAGGAGAGTCAGATAACAAAGCTTAGATGTCTCATTTCAGCGCCTAGAGTTAGGTGAGGTGAAAGCATATCTCCTGTTTTTCCTGAAACCAGGCCTGCCTGCCTGTTCTTGTCCTTGCCCTTTTCACTATCACTTTTTTTACTTTTCCTTTTTTCCCTCAACGTAGAACAAAAAAACATGGTGAGCAAAATGTATTTGCGCTTGCCTCTGGTCATGAACAGTGTTTTAGGCATATTCTTGTGAACAGGACTTACTGGACATTAAACGAGGGACTGAGATACAAGAAAAAACAAGCACTTAGCTCCTACCCAAGTAGTAACAAACATGGCAAATCAAAGAACGAATCACACCTGAAGAATTTAGCTGAGGAATTGCACCTGTGATCAACAGAGAGCCTCTGGCAGGCACCTTGTAAGACTTAACTCTGTCAACTGTTTGGAGATTGTTATCTTGGAGCAAAGAGTTGAGAGAGATTTGGCAGCTCCTAGCAAGATGTGCCCTGTTTTTGATTGCTCTGAAATGGAATCTTTAAGCACATTTCTTTAAAACTACTTATTATAAATATTGGATTTGTTTAATTGATCTGTGTCCGACCTAAGGATATAAGTAATAGATTTCTAAAACACTACCTCAAATCCAGAGTCACTTGACAAACAATTTTGCTAGAACTTCTCTCAAGACTCAGATTGACTCATTCACAGTAAGATGTCTTTGGAGAAAAATAGAAGCCTAGAAAATACCTTAAAACTTGTTAATTATACTGGCTGTCCTTAATAAAACGGCTACTGCTTTTTAAGCCACACCTGTAACAGCAAGCTACAACCTCTTTCCTAAGGCTTGCCTTTTCAAGTGTGGCCCCTTTAACCTTTCTCAAGTCCTAACCCATCTCTGTACAGGCTGTGGAAGTAAGAACATAGATGATTTGAAAACACCACTATTTTGAGATTCTGTGGGTTCCTTAAAAAAACTGCAACTTGCAAACTGAAATAAAGCATGCAACACTTCAGAATGTAGTTTGGAAAATAAGGTACTGGAATTTCAGGTAAGGTTAAAAAAATAGTAACCGAATTACTGAATATTTGAATATATATATAAAAAAATTGTTCCATTGCCTCGACATGGTTAACATCAAAATAAACTGAAAATCACAGTATGAGATATACCATTATATTAAATATTGTGTAGGGGTAAATACTTCATATATGGAAACGTATTTGTGTAGGTTTTAACTCACTTGCAGTACCTCAGCACAGGTTTAGAGGATTTATCAGCATGGAACCTTACTTTGGATTTAGATATAACTGACAATGGTGAAAGCAATGGCACCATTCTCACATCTTTTTCTTCTAATGTCAGTGATTAGTAACTGGAATCCCAGATAATTGATTTTTCCCCATATCGGGATTGTGGAAAGCACCCTCCAAACCACAGGAGTATCTATCCTTTTGCAAGGTGTCAGCTAATGATTTTTTGGGGGCTCAACTAGGAACATCAAACTTATGGTGGAAAGGTGGAAAACAGCTTTTTTCAGTTGTTTTGTCCTGTTATAAATAATTGCTTTAGAATAATTGCAACTACATCAAACATCAGGGGGAAAAAAGTGTGCTGCCTACTAATGCGTCATGTCCACTTATTTCTAATAATAATTCTTTGTGTGTTAACATCTTAGAAATTGAAAAGATTTCAAACACAGAAAGCATTATTTTTCTTTTAAATTTCCAGTTTTTGCTGATCTGATTTCAGGAAAAACACTGAGGCAAATAACTTTTCCTGAAATTGTCTACGGCTGCCTATATGGCACAGGCCACTGCTATTAGGTGTTTAAAACAGGTGCCAAACCACCTCGGCATTAAGCGTGGCCCAAGCAGGGAAACTCGCCCAGGCTGTCAACACAGGAACGTGCCCTGGGAAAGCAGGAGCAAGGAGTCGACTTCTTTTCAAAGACTTTACAAGGAGGCTGAGTGCTTGTACAGACGTATTTAGAGCTTCCCAGGAATACATGAGAATATACAAGTTCCTATATTTTGGTGCCTAGGGATCTCAGTGGTCCTAAACGGAACTGATAATGCAACCCAGGCACTTCCAAGGATCATGGTTTCTGAAGATGCTGGTCTTCGTTGCTCTTCAGGACTTAGGAGTCCTTGCTTCAGCAGAACCCTGGTGAATTTATCTGAAATCTAAAATATCCAGAAGAAGCAATACAAGATAATGGTTTTAGATAGGCACAATTGATCTGTTTCTCATATTTAAAGGAATCAGCAGTCAGTCAAACAGCAACATGCATATGTCAATATGCGTGTTGAAGAAAATCAGACATTGCTATAGATTTTTAAAATATGTGTCCTTATTTCTATATTAGATAAATAAACCAAACTGCTTTCCATTTAATTTTCCTAATTTTCATAGCACACCAGGCAAATGCGATGGAACTATACAAACAGAAAATGGGGGTGATGATCAGTATTTTGTTTAATTATGTCTAGATGCCACATACTGGTGTAGATGGAGGTTGGCAATTAAAACTTGTGATACCTGCCGAGTTCTTGAATGTTGGAGAGGAAATTATTAGCAATGTTAATGTACAAAAGACACTACTTCAACAGATGATGTGGAATTAAATAAGTACAGTATACTCTGCTGAGGTTATTTTGGGGTATATCTGTTTAGCCTGCTGGGTTTTTTTATTACAGATTGTGATGTACTGTGAGGACACCCTCAGTGTATCTTTAATAGTCATTATTTATTTATTTACTTCTTTATGCAGCCTCTAAGTACACTCAGTGCAGAAATAACAGTGCCATATAGCTTTCTGCTACAGAGCACTATTTTTTAGCACAAGACACTGTCCTGAAATCACCTAGCAGCATCCGATTACTGTTAAATGTGTTTCCAGCAACACATTTTAAAGAACTCCTGCAGGTTACTTTAATCTGTAAGGAACAGCTGTGACAGGTCAGCAAATTACCGATAATATTTCCTGGATGAAAAGGTTTTAGATGTAAGGCATGTGCTCCTACAACACCACAAATAAAGCTCAGGTCTTGGTTCCCACATTCCTTTGAGTTTATTTACACAGATGTGCCCACAGACACAAAATTAGGATATCTGCTGGTGTGACGCTTCATCTGCAAGCCCTGGCACCCTGCACCGCTGCTGCTGGCAGGACAGACCTCAGGCAGACAAAGGGACTCTGTCCTGGCAGTGTGAACTTGATCTGAATGCTACATCCTATGAAATCTCATTTGTCCAAAGCGACAATGACAAAGCAATAAACCACTCTAACTGTTGTAAAACACAGCAAAAACACAGCTAAAACACAGAACATTGTTGCTCTGCAAGTGCCACCCGCTGCTTTGAAAAGGTACTGCAGACTTTTAAAACTTATTTAGTAGTATATTTAAAAATTCCAGGCTTTCTACCCTGGAAAAAGAGTATCTTTGACATCAGATTAAAAGCAAAGCAACACAGGATGGTACCTTCGCTAGATGACAGCTAATGACTGGGTCAGTCCTACAGCCTAGGCATACTGGCACAGCACTTCTGACTTCAGGGGGATCTAAGCCAATTTACATCAGCTAAGATATGGCTCAGTGGTTTTAAGTTTTGAGAAATGCTATTCATTGTCAAGGGTTTGATGTATTTTGCTAGTGACATGTTTGCAGTGAGCAAACCCCAGCAGGCACTGCACAAAGCAATTGTTTTCAATGTGAATTTGACAGAGAATTGTATAGTATCAACAGGTAAAAACTGTGGTGATGTAATGTATTATTTTTGTATCGGACCACTGCAGAGTTGGCCGAAGAGACAAGCATTGGTGGGTGTTCCGCAGCACAAGGTGAGACAAGGTCATAAGTAAATCAGGAGATACAAATCCCTGAAATGTTTGGTTGACAATGGAAAAAAAAAGTGCATGCAATGTATTTTTTTGTAATGCAATTTCTTAAGTGTTATAAAAAAATTAGAAATTTTAGCTTTAGCTGTCGATAGCAATTTTTTATAGGCAACTGCAGGACCATATGGGAATAGCCTTCTGTACCACGCCAGAAATTCCAAGCAAGAAAAAAAATCACCCAAAGCTGCTGTTTCAGTTTGGAATTTGCTGGATGCCAACTGATGGTTTATGTAGACTTGCAGAATGAACAGATTGTTAGGTATTACATTGTTATTTAAACACGTACAGCTTCTCGCGAAAATATGAAGAGTCAGTACAATAAGCAATGTATCAGAGTGATTTTTAAGAAACAGTAGAGAAATATTTGGGCATAATCTGTTCAAAGATTGAACAATCCATTAAATACAGGATATTTTTGGCCCACAGGAGTTTCCTGCGTAGCCTCTCACAAGCAAACATTATTATTTGTTCAACAACATTCTGCCTACGCATCTTTGGCCTGAAGAGATCTATGAAAATGAATGTGACAAAAATATGAAGTGTTATGGAAGGTCAGACTTCATGTTGTTTGTAGGTACCTAACAAAATGTTCAAAAGATTTTAAGCAGGTTAAGTGACTAAATCCTATAGAAATCAGTGAGGAATTTCTCAAGCTTTTTTGAAAACTTTACTTGATACCTACAGAATCATAAATGATGCAACTGCAAGGGGCCTCTAGAGATCACCTAATCCATTTCCCTCTCTCAAAGTAGAACTAACTATTTTCATTTGGACTGCGAAAATCTGGCCCTTGGCGAGGCTGTCCTACGTAAGCAACAGGCTTGGGAAGCAGTCAAGAAAGTGGTCTAGCATTAGATAAGTGCCACAAGGAGTCAAAGGCTGTCCCTTTTGATCAGATGTCTAGAATGAGAAGTGGACATAATCTCCTCAACTCTTGGGAGTCACTGACCTGAAATAGCCTTATTTCATTCTGTAGACCTTGATTGCTGCCTGTCTCTTAAGGAGAGCCATGTTCTAATTAGCTGACTACTGGTCTGGAAAATCTACATGTCCTTTCATAACCAAGAACCTTTTTCAATTAATTCTGAGAATGCGGACAAGGCTAATATTAGCATACTCATAAACCCCCCCAAGACTTAAAGGGGATGGTAACAGTCCATCTCAGACACATGAGGGAGCAGCTCCAGGGAGGGAGAAAAATCCCTCTCTTTTATGTTGTGTCATACTATGTTTGGGTTTTGCCCTTTGGCATTTCTGAGTTTTTTACTTCCAGTGGTTTAACAGGTAGGTTTTTCACAGAATCATAGAATGATTTGGGTTAGAAGGGACCTTTAAAGGTCATCTACTCCAACCCCCCTGCAATGAGCAGGGACATCTTCAACTAGATCAGGTTGCTCAGAGCCCCATCCAACCTGGCCTTGAGTGTTTCCAGGGATGGGGCATCTACCACCACTCTGGGCAACTTGCGACAGCGTTTCACCACCCTCATTGTAAAAAATTTCTTCCTTATATCCAGTCTAAATCTACCCTCTCTCACTTTAAAACCATAACCTCTTGTCCTATCACTACAGGCCCCGCTAAAAATTCTGCTCCCACCTTTCTTACAAGCCCCCTTCAGGTAATGGAAGGCTGCTATAAGGTCTCCCTGGAGCCTTCTCTTCTCCAGGCTGAACAGCCCCAACTCTCTCAGCCTTTCCTGATAGGAGAGGTGTTCCAGCCTTCTGATTATTTTTGCAAGTGTGACCTTGGACCAGTTGTTTCCTATCTTTACTTGATGCAGGAGCCAGGGAGATCTTGGAAATGTTAGTACAGAGGGTCGGGCAGATTACTCATGGCAGCCAACAGCAGGGTGGCAGTGATGACTGCTGGCCAAGCTGATGTGGTGTTGTAACACATTCTACTGGGTGCACAGTGATGGTGCAGAAGGCTCCACTCCATACCTTGAGTTGGGGATCTTGAGGCTCTAGGGAAGAGGGCTGGCCTGGGAATGGAAGAAGACTGATACGGACTGGGAGTTTCAAGTGGGAGGTAACTTGGGTTGGGGGAACAAGAAAGAACATTACTCCTGGTTGTACAAGCACACGCATATAATTCCCTTCGCTATAACAAAGTGATCACGACTACATTTAATCAGTTCTTGTGAATGTGTCCTGTGAGTGGGTGAGGAAGACCGAAGGGCTTGGTGCAGGAGATTCGGATTCCTCAGTAGCAGCAGGAAAAGGGAGAGTATGGGCCCCAGACAGAAGAGCTTTCCTGTAACTGAGCACCTCCTTGCCTCTCCCTTCACTCCAAAGTAATGCATGCTCTTCTCTGCTAAAACATAACAGCCCTAAAAATTTTGCTGTGTATCTTGTTTGATTGAAGAAACAGGCAGAGTATGATCAGCCCTTGTGATTTAATGTGTTTTCACAGCATTTGTATGAAACCTTTGAAATCTTTTAGTGCGAAACTGATGAAGTAGAAAGCTAACACCAGAAAGAAATGCTAAATTATGGCACTTTTTGAAAATGGCAAAGTGTCCAGTCCCCAGCCTCCTTTCTTTCAGAATGTAATTAAAAATTGGTCTTTTCCAGGCAGAATTTTGAACATACTATGTAGAGTCAAGAGTGACAAAGCAATTTAAAATCATCCGAAGCCAGAGACAGACCATAACAAGAACAAAGTCTTGTTACTATTGCAATTCTGTCTTCTCTGCTCTGACGGCAAACGTGGTCAGGAAAGTTAAACATTAGCAGCTGAAATGTGTATGTGGTAAAATATGTAATGACAAAGTGTCTTTTTCTATAAATTGATTATTCAGACACAGGTACATAAAGACACTGTAACATATCCATCTCATCTGCAAATGAACAAAATCTTTAAAAAATGTGAAATAGACAAAGACGTGTCCTGATTAATTTTCAGAAAACCTGAAATATATCACTGCATTTACATATATTAACTTCATTAGAAAGATCTGATGAGAACAGACGTGGGACAAAAATCACCTTCTTTGAAAATCAAGACTGTAATGAGCAAGAAAATGCTGGATTCATAAGCCATTCTCATTCCAGCAGGTAGATTCTTTTCATGACTTTTCTGAATGTTATAGTTAGATAGATTTTGGCAATATCCTGTGAATGACATAAATAGGTAAGACTGAAGAACTTGGCTGTGTTTAATTAACAAGCAGTATATGGAAAGTGAAATTGTAGGACAGAGTTCTACTCAGATACTCAGTAAATGGAGATTAAGATGAAGTTTGAATGATTTTTGTAGATACTTAGGCACAAAGTTCTGCAAGAATTACTTCAGAAAAATGTAGTATTTATTAGTGTTTAAAAATAAATAATCTTTTCTACTTGGAATTCATATGCAATTACGCTTTACTAGTTTCTGCTATATTCAAAATTAATGTGATAAAATTATTTTTTCAAATTACTTAGAGAAAAGAATAACCAGGAACACAGTAGAACGCTATCGTCCTTTATGTGCCAAAATTCTGCTCTGAACAACAGAATGCCCAAAACAAAGATGAGAAGAGGCTGATTAACTTGTAAGTTTATTACAATAAGAAGTGGAAATTCTGGAAATGACAATTTATGAATAAATATTCTACCCTTGGTTCTTTTCTAAGAAGAAAAATTACAAATAAAGTTTATGGCTTCATGCCTGATGATTTCTGAAAGATATCTTGGGACACTCTGTCTTCAATACTAAAAGCTATGCCTTAGAAAAGCTGAAAAGCTATTTCAGCTTTTATAATTACAAATACCTTCTGCAAGGAAAAGTCCTTTCAGAATACATGTGTTTCTTTTCGCCAGAAACAGAATAGTCAATGAAAGCAGTTGAGCACAGATCAGAAAAAGACATGCCGGAACAAATTGCCAGATTAAACAACAACATCTTATCAAGAATATCTGGCATGTCTCAGCAGCTCACAAATAGGGTATCTACGATGTTAACCAAACATGCTCTAGAAGTTGTGGGCAATCCTGTGTGCTAAATTTGTGTGTGAAATTGTAAACTGATAAAATCATAAACTTTCCCTGAGGTGTTGACAGATAATGATTTCTACATAAACCACAGGGTGTTGATCTCCAGGGAAGTACTGAGGCCCTTCCAGCATGAGGCTTATAATCAGGCTGATGCTTGTGTTCCATCCCATCTAACTTTAATGGATATCAGCAGGATCATACCTGGCAATGAAGGCAAATAGCCTAAAAAAAGCAGGTGCAAAGCTCAGCAGCCCACCTGCAAAGCAACACAGGTCATCATGAACATATCACCTCGGTGCTCCAACTCCCCAAAGAACACAGAATCCAGTGCGAGGTCTGCTGCGTAATATTCATAGATCTCCATGGTAATGGCTCTGGCTTACCTCTGAGATCAGCTCTCACTTTCTGACCACGACCTCCTGCCACACAGGTACAGTCAGCTATAAGTAGGAAATCAATGGGAGAGGCATATGGCATGGGAGGTCGAGCTTTCACAGGAGCTAGACCTTAATGATGGATCTTGCTCCCACAGGAAAAAGGAATGGCTACTAACTCCACTGCTTGCAGAGCTAAAAACAAAACTCACACAAGTGAAAGGAAACAGAAAGGAAACAGGATGATAAAAAGGACAGGAAAGAGAAAATATGTTTGCTACTATCCAATTAATCTTACAAACGCAGAAATAAGGTGGCTGGCTTGTTTATATTAATTCAGTTAAATGGGAGATGTTCAAAGTCTGAACTATAAAATACACAGATATATTAAATGCTCTTTTGCTTTATTTTGTAATTCACTCCTACTGTGCCACTGCTGTAAACATGCACATGGGTATCTGTCATATTGAGCCACAGGCATTTTCAAAGTTCACCTCATGTGCCTGTCAGTTTTGAACTTCAATTTAACAGCAATGTGCTGTTTTGTGGCCAGAGATATGTAACCAGTTCAGGAGTGACCTCCTCACAACAATTTTCTGCAGGGCTTGCTAGAAGTTGTATGGTCTTAGAACAGTAGTGAGGTGTTTCTGTGCTCCTCTGATTCTAGTCTTGAAGATCAGAAGCCAAGGCAAATGTTCTACAGCCAACTCAGTTGTATTTTACTGGATACCTGCTTTGCTGTAAATCTTACAGCTCGTTTAGTTCTTTGTCCCCCAAAACTTGCTGTGACTATCCCTCAGGCTCTGTGAGAACCACCACAATGAGATGTCCTTGTTTTCTGCCAACTTCCTGTCTTCTCATCCACCCACTCACACAAGAATTTTGTTTCCATATTTCATCCAGTTCTCCTGTCCAAGAATTTACTGAAATATTGGTCAACTAAGGAAACTCCCAGCATAATGTGAATAATTTTCATACAAATGTGGAAGTATAAAAGAACACTTCCTTCTCTGTCTCTAAAACTCCCCTTCTCCCACATCTACAATGTTCATTTAATACCGTATCTTCCTCTTTTCATTTTTTAACCCTTTCCTCAGATACTTTTTCCATTAATTTTATAACAGCACTGCCTCCTTATACTTGCACTTCTTCTGAGCTGTCTTCCTTCTTTCACCAGAAAGTATCTTCATGGTACTTCTACTACAACAGGGGTATCCTCACCAACCTGGCCAGTCCTAGTTTCTATAATTAGACCCAGAGCTCTTCAATTCATGTCCTGCAGACCACATCAGGATAGACTAGCTCAGCACGCAGTGGAGAAGGTCTGTGGCAAGATCAATGGGTTTAAGAAAATTTGCTCAGCAGGACCTCAAGCAGAGAGCAAAAAAATGACCACCCTGAATTTCCAGCAGTGCTAAGCTCAGAGAACCACAGAGAATCCCAGCTTTCCACACAAAGTTACAGATAATCATGAATAACTCAACCAAAGCATCATGCTAAGCAGCCTCCCTGCAGGTTGAGGGAGGTGATTCTGCCCCTCTGCTCTGCTCTGGTGAGACCCCACCTGGAGTCCTGCGTCCAGCTCTGGAGCCCTCAGCAGACGAAGGGCATGGTCCTGTTGGAGTGGGTCCAGAGGAGGTCCACAAAAATGATCCGAGGGCTGGAGCACCTCTCCTGTGAGGACAGGCTGACAGAGTTGTGGCTGTTCAGACTGGAGAAGAGAAGGCTGCAGGGAGACCTTATAGCAGCCTGCCAGTACTTAAAGGAGGCCTACAAGAGAGCTGAGGAGGTATTTTTGACAAGGGCATCTAGTTATAGGACAAGGAGTAATGGCTTTAAACTGAAACTAGATCTAAAAAAAAAATTCTTCACTATGAGGGTGGCGAGACACTGGCACAGGTTGCCCAGAGAAGCTGTGGCTACCCCTCCCTGGAAAACTGTTCAAGGCCAGGTTGGATGAGGCTGTGAGCAATCTGGTCTAGTGGAAGGTGTCCCTGCCCATGGCAAGGGGGTTGTAACTAGATGATCTGTAAGGTCCCTTCCAGCCCAAACCATTCTATGATTCTATGATTCAAGCATCCATAACTGAGATAGCCCAGGTGTTGCTGGCATTGGATGCACAAGAATGAACATGGCACAGTCTGTCTCCACATACCCACTCAGACCCCACGCATCAAGACAGAACTCTTACAGGATGTGTAAAAGGTCAAGGGCATGTAGGTATCTAAAAGTAATTTTTTATATTAGCATTTGGTTAGTTTATTACTTTGATAATAGTTTAGAAATTTGGAAGAGTTAGAAAAACTTCTGGAACTCGCAGACTCCAGTAGAAAACAAGAGTGTAGCAGAGAAATCTGTTTTCCAAAGCTGTTCTTTTGATTTGGCATAGATAAAAATAATTTCAAACTGCTTGTTCTCATGGTTATGGTAATATATACAAATAGATCATTTTTGCAATTACTTTGAGAAGGTAAAATACCTTAAAAAAAGAAAGAACACAATGAAAATCTACTCCTCTTCTACAGCTTAAAACACTTTTTCAAGGAAGTGGGTAGTTATAATGCTGAAAAGACTTACTAAACCCATTATATAGGAGAACAAAACTCGATTTGCTTTATTGATCATCATAAATTATGGGTCAGATACTGATTTTAAATACAAAACCAACACCATATAGATATAGCGGCAGATTGATAAAGAAAAAAAAGAATGTTGCTGAAGTGGTAATAAGGGAATGTATGTATTAAGTACTTCTCACTTCAGGAAGTGTGGAATGCAGAAACAGTGATGTAAGTCCAGGAGAACCTGGTGGAACTAGCCACAGTTCAGACACCACAAAGGGAGGACAGTCAAATCGTCAGGCAGAATCTCACCTTTTGATTCCACCCCATTGTTTTCATCAACTACAATGCAAAAAAGATGTGAAAAGTTTCTGAAGCCACCACACTGCTATCAGGAGCAGTGGGAATGCATCCTACTAGACACCGTGATTAGTAAAATACTTGGTCAGGTCCCTTTTTTTTACAAAGAAAAGCAAAGTATGCATGTAAGGTTTATATTTAAGTGCAACCAGTCATTCCAAGCTTGTTTTAAGGATAAGATATTTTTAAGAAGATTTGTTCATACAAAAGTGAGGTTGCCTTGGCAACTCTAACTATAGAAAGCCAGAGTAATTGCTTTCACAAAATCCTTCTTAGTGCTTTCTCCCTCTTAACACGAATGTATAAATACCTTGTTTAAAGCTACATTTATCAGAAACACTACTCATCATTGATTCTGCCCTTGAGCCATGGGAATCCAAAAGTATGTGCTTAAAGCAGGTTGAATAGTGCAAAACCAATCTGCAAACTCTTTTTTCAGTTCAAAAATGAAAGTGAGATCATGCATGTTTGCTCTTGGAGGGAAACGAAAATTCGAAAAGAATGCAGCATTCTATTTTCGTATTGCACGATCTCATTGAACAAACTCTGCCATATATTCATCTATCTTCAAACACAGTAACATTTCACTTCAGTGAACAGCAGGCAGAAGGAATTAAGGTTGCAATTTAATATACCTACACCATACTCATGTAAACAGATCTACTGAATCCTTGCACAGCTTTGCATTGCATACTGTGGACTTTTCTGTGTGGCTGGGACAAGTTTAAGGTCTCTGTTCATCTCTTCATTATATGGTAGAAATGTACTCTGATTTCCCAGGCACAGTTTTGATTAGCAATTAGCAATATTTGGCATAGTTCTGCTGACCCCTAGGCTTGTCATTTACTACCTTTTCCAATTTTTCTGCTGGGCTTGTTAGAGTAGATGATGTCCATTTAGGCTTGATTCCTTTCTGTGGCCTTCCTTTTACTACAGACCTCCCCCTCAGGCCATGCTGTTCAGCTTTGGCTTACTGATGGCACAGTATACATCAGCCACAGGAATGGGTTCTTGCATTGAAACAGGGATGGAAATTAACAGTAGTTTGCACATTGCCTCTTTTAATTCATTATCAGAAGAGTATTGTTTTCCCCAACTCTGCTTCCTGCCTGTATGAATGCTATCCTGAGTTACAGTTGCAAAACACACGCTAGGAAAGCCAGTTACACTGTATAACTACATTCGTACCCTCTTTCTCTTCCTTGTCTGGGATTCTGTATCTTAAAATGTATTTACAAACTCCTGATATTAATCTTCAAACAGGATTCAAGCACCCTGTTATGAATACTGAAAAGACTTTTCTTTGTCTGTTAAAATGTCACAAACAAGTTACACAACTCTACAAGTGATAAAGAAGTGATATCTATCACTGCAGAAGCCACTAGAAATCTGGGAAACCAGTATCTTCCACAATGCACATGAAGATTTTTGCTGCCCCTCTAGTTTTGCAAAGTGCCAGAAGTCACACACACTTACTTATGCATCATCATCATCATCATCATCATCATCATCATTCCAAGCAGTCTTGATATTTTTCAAATCCAACTATCCATTCCAGTCTGGCTGGGAGACTAGCATCATTTAGCACAATGGGTATCAAACACATGTATTCAGCATCCATTTTCTAGCAATTCCTAGGCCAACAGAGGGTTAATGTCCTCTAAATTAGAATAATTCTTAAATTTGCACTCATCTCCACAGAGACTTTGCTTCAATGAAGTGAGTTTTCAACGCTGTAACAGTATCCAGGCACTCAAAAATCCAATGTGATATTCACAAACTTTAATTTTCCACTAGCTTCGCAGTGATTAACAGCAAGACTACCCAAAAAAATAGCATCATAAGACAGAGGCACTGAACAAAATTATGTATTAAGTCCTGAATTTTGAAGTCAAAGGAGACAGGGAAATTTAAACCAATTAAGGAGCTGCTGTGATGTCTGTTTTAGGCTAAATTAAATATAGCCTTTTAGCTCGTGTTCAGTCATCCTTGTGTTCACTTTTATGTGGTTTGACAAACTGAGTAATCTGAGGTCTGTCCTCACAATACTCAAGGAAAGATATATAATGCCCTTTTACTTTTGATTTACCTTTTGATCTATATATTTGTTTTCTTCAATTGCTGATCTCTTAGAGTGGTCACAGGAGGAAGACGATGCTGAAGGCAGTCTTCGCAGCAAACAGGTGGTATCTTGTTGCTGGCGATCAATAAACTGCTTCATAAAACTTTCCCTTGTGAACAAATAGAAGATATTGATGGATTAAAATCCCAGGAAGAGTTACTATTTGGCTTTCTTTATGATGTGTCATAACCCATTAGTGCTAAGATGGATAAACTCCAAGTTGTACTGGGCTATAGACGTCTAAAGGGACAGACTGATAAAACTTCATTTATTAAAGACATCCACAACTGAAATGAGAGGTGAGTGGCTTGCATGTAGTTTCGAAGCAAATAATTTTATTCCTTTTAATATTTATTTATCTAATTTATTTATTTACCGAAGTGAGCTCTTTCATTAAACAGCAAATTGTTACTTCAATGTAAATCAAACGCAGATATAATCCAAAGGAAACATACTCTCTGAAAGAAATTCTTGAAGATGTCAAACAACATCTGTTCATATAACTGCTCTGAACGCCAGTATTAAGGTGCTTCAGCAATTCTGTGCCTTACATATGTCATGTTTAAAATGTAGAAGCATTTCTGTTTACAACAAATGTACATTCATCTTGCTGTATTTCAAGTTTAGTAGAGTTGCCCTACTGTCATTGTAAATCGACTATGTAAAACCTAATTTTTTGTCTGGAGAGATAGTTCTACATAGTACAACAGGTTCAGATTTAAAGATACGATTTGCTAGTGATAGTTTGAAGTCTTTTTCAGTAGTTCGCATGATCATGTATTAGTCTAGAGTGTGGTGGGAAAAACACAGCTACAAAGCAATACCAAAACACACTAAAACTAGGAGAATGGGCAAGTTCGGGGTCCTGCACCTGGGGAGGAACAACCCCATGCACCAGTACAGGCTTGGGGCGGACCTGCTGGAGAGGAGCTCTGTGGAGAGGGACCTGGGAGTGCTGGTGGGTGACAAGTTAACCATGAGCCAGCAGTGTGCCCTGGTTGCCAAGATGGCCAATGGGATCCTGGAGTGCATTAAGAAGACTGTGGCCAGCAGACTAAGGGAGGTTCTCCTCCCCCTCTACTCTGCCCGAGTGAGGCCCCATCTGGAG
>Ga0065711_1030365_pt1 | contig 32713 bp, 27 predicted proteins | sample Hoacrofraction12_FD_59098 | JGI IMG/M metagenome (GOLD analysis project Ga0065711, IMG submission 59098) | Hoatzin crop microbial communities from Cojedes, Venezuela - Epithelial fraction 12 v2 (version 2) | ecosystem: Host-associated > Birds > Digestive system > Esophagus > Crop | place...
AAAAAAAAAAAAAAAGGGGGGGGGGGGTCAGTCCACTGTGCCTCTGAGCTGCTCTCTGAGCATCATTAATTTCACTTCTGCTGGAGGTGGCACTTAGGTCTGGAATCCTTCTCTACCCTGGCTCCTGTAATTAGTCTGCTACCTCCGCAATGGGGTCTCAACCATCTAAATCCGTGTCTTCAAGCAAGTACTGACAGCCCCCTCGTGTTAAGTTTTGTAAACACTAATTTGTGACATCTCCTGTGGCTTAAATCAAAGCACTCAAGTAAAAGTAATAATATACTGTTAAAGTGAATGTTACAGAAGAAAACGCCTGTCACCTGACACTAAATGGCTATGACACTGAGCAGGTTTCGGGAGACGTTCGTAATGAGGAGGCGCAGGGGGAAGGAACGCTGCTTTCCCAGCCCTGAAGCTATCGGCATCGTTGCCTGTTGGCAGAGAACAAAAGTGAAGAATATTACTTACTTAGAGCCTGTTTTGCATTTTGCTCAGGTGCACATAAAAGGAGGAGAAGGACCTGGCTGCTGCAAGTCTTCATGTGAGCTGCAGCCGTGCGATCCGCGGACGCATCTGATCAGAGCCCAGAGCCCCGTTTGTGCTGGGTGCTGGGCACTCAGGGGCCACACAGGTTTCTCCCTGTCCCATCAAACTTGCAGTCTGGCAACCAGAGCAGACTGTTACCTGAAATTATGCCTAGATTATGCAGCTCTTTGCTATTTGTCTCTCTTTTCTATTTTTCACCAGCCTTTTTGTCTTCCTTTCATGTTCACATTGGTAAAATTGAATGCCTCATTCCCACTTTTGTTTTGTAATGCTCTAAACTCTGTTGTTGTATTATGTGAACTTTTCATGTCGGGCAATACTGGAAACAATAGAAGCCCTTGAAGACAAAACTGCAGTGTCACGCTGATGTTAATTTTCAAAGACATTTCTGTAAGCAGTCATACTGTAACCACAATACAGACTTTCAAACAGGTAGCTGAGCTGGCTGTACCCATCTGCCGTGTTTAAGCATGCTGAAGGATAAAACAAACCTCTGTTGGTACACAAGAAGCCCAAGCAAACTGGGAAAACAGACAGGATTATCAGCAAGAGAAGCATCATGTTGTGTAAATTCCCATCCCACGGGAGGAACAGGGAGCCGGGGAAAATGCCTGGAAGCGTTGCCCATGTGGGAACTCCAGGCCGGGAGTGCTGGGTGGCCACCGGCTATCGCCAGCATGGAAACCTGCCAGGGGGGCACCGGTCTCACGTGCTGAGGTTTTGTCTTTTTCCACAGGCATTTGTCTGAATCTCCACAGTTTAATGCTGTGGGGCGCAGGACCAGAGCGGGAAGGAGAGAGTGGAGAACAATCAGGAGAAGGGATGATGCCCAGGGAGCAGTCTGGGTAGCTCTGTGGAGCTGGTGGAAAGGTACCAGTGCTTTCCAGCACCAGCCCTGGCCCTGTTCCACCTCAGCCGGGCGGACATAGAGGCGAGCTGCCGCGGTGGGACAGGCACGGCTGGCCCGGTGGCACCCCAGCAGCTCTGCCGGCCGGATCCCTGGCAGCTCTCGGCCTTGTGGAGCTGCTCACACGTCCAAGGGCTGAGGTCGGGTTTGGAGCTGCAGCACATAAGACAACGGTGCCGTATGCTGGCCAGCTCTCCCTATTCCTAGTGTTCAGTAATCCCTTACTAAGAGGCTATAAACCTGGGCAGGTGCTGTAGTGTCAAGAATGTTTCTAATATCTTTCCTCTATTTACTTTTAAATTTATTTTAAGGGAAAAATGCACTTTTTTATTTCTCTGTTTCTTGTGTGATTAGGGAAAACCCCATCTAGTAAGTCTGAATGCTTCTGCCGTGGAAATGTTTAGTACCAGCTCTGGCATATTTATGTTGGCTCCTTGATTCGACAAAGTGCCAAGCTGTCCTTCGCGGCCTTAATTATTGCAACTTCAGGCCAGCGTTGCCTACTTACTGCATAATCCCACGGCCTAGAGTGAACCCTGAAAATGCTTAATTAAATGACATTCCACAACAGATTAAGGAGTCAGAAGCCCAAGATAAAGAAAAAGGGAGACTGTGGCCATAGGAAAGGCAGGTGCTCTTCCCTTGCAGGATAATGATCCTGACAAGGACAGTTTCATTTTGAGCATGTTAAAAAACCGGCATTAATTGGTAACAGTTTACGGTGTGAGCTTGGCTTCTTGCATTTTTGGTGCAAAGTGATTCAGTGACTGCTCCTCTTGGGCTGATGTGCAAATGGGCTCTGTGGACTCTCACTGATTTACATCAGCTGAGGATCTATGTGCTTGGCATGATTTGACTGTCTCTGTAATCACATGTGAATTACGGCTGGATCATGAGCCCTGCCTGCCAGCTCACAAAGCGTCGCTGGCCCCAGCCGGGAGCCTGGCTGTGCCAGAGGAGGGCTGCGGGACGGACACCCTCAAATGATGAGGATCTGCTGGAGAGAGTCCAGCGGAGGACTGCGAGGATGATGAGGGGACTGGAGCATCTCTCCTGTGAGGAAAGGCTGAGGGAGCTGGACTTGTTTAGCTTGAAGAAGAGAAGGCTGAGAGGGGACCTAATAAATGCTTATAAATATCAGAAGGGTGGGTGTCAGGAGGACGGGGCCAGACCCTTTTCAGTGGTGCCCAGCGACAGGACAAGGGGCAAAGGGCACAAACCGAAGCAGAGGAAGTTCCAGCCGAACACGAGGAAGAACTTCTTCCCTCTGAGGGTGAGGGAGCCCTGGAACAGGCTGCCCAGGGAGGTTGTGGATTCTCCTTCTCTGGAGATATTCAAGACCCGCCTGGAGAAGGTCCTGTGCAGCCTGCTCTGGGTGACCCTGCTTCGGCAGGGGGGTTGGACTAGGTGACCCACAGAGGTCCCTTCCAACCCGTACCGTTCTGTGATTCTGTGAGTGGATTTACAGCAGTGACCAGAGACTTTGTGTGCTTTGTTTTGGGCACCTGGATGAGGCCCTTTGGCAAAGACAGCGGATGCCTTTGCTGCTTTGCAATTCTGAAATCCAGGGTGAACATCAGCGTCAGGCGCCAAAATTTTTTTGTTATTATTTTTAAAAAGAAAACCAAAACCTTTTCTCTATGTAAAAACTAGCATGCAGTTATTTGGAACAGATACAATCAAATTGTGTTAGGGAGTCCCCCTGGGAGCCAAAGCCTACACCTAACCACAGAAGATCAGCATACAAATACAAACGCTGCAGATAAAGTTACATGGCACAGATTAGGGCTCAAATCTTCAGCAAATCTGTTCAGACCAAGAAAACGACAGCAAGTGAGGCATGTGCAGCACACGGAGCACATCTCATTCAAAGGTCCATCAGTAATGGCAGTTATTGCTAATATTATGTTTTGTCATATTATTCCTCCATTATTTGCTCCAACAACTCTCTTGGCTGAGTAAACTGGCTGTGCAGAAGCTGACCTGAGGTGATTTCTTCTTTGCAAAAAGTGGATTGTGGTTGGGTGTTGTAAGGTTTCCAGGAATTTGGTCTTATATTTTGTGTCCTTCTCCAGTCCTACAGCATGAGTTCAGCAATTAAACTATAAAGTGGGAATGAATTAAACGTCTGTGCTAAAACAGGGACAGTCATCAGGGGAAACAAAATGCGGAGGGCATGGGTGAGGGTGGTGCCTGTGGGGGGTGGGAGGCGATGCGCAGGCAGTGGGTCTGCCGGGGGTTTCACAGCATGGAGGGCTGCACGGGCGGTAGCTGGGCAGTGTGGGGGGAATGCATCTGCCTCCCACCTCTGGAGACCTGAGCTTTAACTATCCCTTATCTTACAAGTGAAAGGAGTTTAGTGGTCCCAGCCTAATCCCCAGTGGGTATTTGTGAAATGTACCACCTGCTTTTACACAACTGGAAGCTTTGGGTGAGTAGAAGCAAAGTTGTTTTTTTTTTATTTGATAGCAGAAGCAAGGCGGATTATTCCTAAACTGCATCAGCTAAGCTGTGCGAGGAAGTGGATCACATCATTTCCCTATAAACGGAGAAGGTTTTTTTGCTGAGCAGGACTATTCAGGTGGTGAGTTTTTAGCACGAGGACTGTCTCCCACTGCAGCTCAGAGGCTGCACACACTTGCTGTGTGCTTAATCCCTTGCCCCATGACCAGTCCCGATGGGGTGCAGAGCAGCAACCTGGAGCATGTAGCAGCATCAAACCTGCCCTAAGCCTGAGCTCCGCTGGGGTTCATCTGCGCTGCTGAAATGCTTTTACGGAAAGCCATCATCTGCCTGGATACTGCATGACTTTGCCCAGTGTAGTGTGCATTTACCAACATTAACTTTAATCATCTTCTATTGCAGCTTTTCTTTTGCAAATGAAAAGTGAAAGAGTTAAAAGAAGCAAGTGAAATCTTACAGTAAAAACCTCTTTTTAGGTATCCCATGGAGGAATAACTGAAGGGCAATACATGTGGCATAAGGATTTTTATTTACCTACAGGTATTTTATGCTTGGAGCCAACAAGTCTGCACTGATTCCTGTTCAGAGATTTATATGTCATAAAAAACATCAGCTTAAATTTGTTTTCCTTATTCTGTATTTACTATCATTCCTCAGACTGAAGACTCCTCTTGTTTCGCTCTGAAGACTCAGTTCTGCAGGGGTTAAAGCAACCTCAGTTTCTCCCATGACATCTCCAAGTCCGCCGGCAGCAAGTAGCTCTTGGATTCGTTGCTCTTCAGCTGGGTAGAAGAGCAGCCAGCGTCAAAGCCTGGGGATCTTATCCCAGTTTAGTCTTCATGAGACCTGTGTGTGTGTATGCACACTGGGACTCTCCTCAGCTGCAGCAGAGCTTTGTGCAAGCGAAGCCCTAGCCTGTGCGCAGCACTTTGTGCAGACCCCATCTGAAGGCCTCTTTTGTGGCTGGAGCAATATAAAGGTCTTTAGATCCAGTCTCTAGTCTTGAAAGTGCTTCTTTGAAGTCTCTGGGCCTTCACATGTCCTCCAGACTTTCATTTAATGTAGTGTTTTGTTTTGGTAAGGTTTTTTTTAAGATTTCAGGTAGGATTTCAACAAGCAGGGGATGTATCAAAGTATAAAATACTAGCTTGAGTCTTAATCAAACCAAACTGTTTTCTTAAGAAGGAAAAATAAAGGCTGTTAAAGTAGGCCAGACACTTACAAGGCAGCAGATGTTTCTCTTTATTGTCAGAACAACAATCTTTATTAAATACCAAAGAAAGCCCTGTAAATCTGGGAAAGCGGTTGAGTCCATGCTGAGGACACCTCTTCCTCAGGCCAAACAGTCTTTTCTAAATAGTTTGTTTTTCCTGCTGATCCTTCGATGGTGTTACCTTGACATAAAAGAAAACGTGAAAATGAATATTTAACTGTGGAAATAACTCAACAGTTTAAGCTTGAAAAAGAGAATGTGGGAAGTGAGGGAAAGAGCAGAGAACACGCCTTTCACACCCATGCTGTCTCCTCCTTGGTGCCAGGACTAATGAGGGGCTGTTCCAGGGGACCCTTGGAGATGCCCCAACTTCAGCAGAGGACTGGTATGTCTGGTCACGACACAGTTAATGGCATATCTTCTCCCGAAGACGTCTGATGAAAAGCAAACAAGTCATTATTACTGCCTGGGAACTGCAGCGCGAGGCCTCCATCGGATGGAGAGAGCTCTTTCAGGGTTGTCTGGCGAGCGCCGGGCGTAATGAATCTGGCAGATTTCATTAGCATTACTAATGGCATCTTCCACTTTTAAGAAATAACAACAAGGTTTCATGTATTAATAAAAGGAAGATTGTGATTGACTAAACAAAGGGTGTGCCAGTCTGTGCAGCTGGTCTGTTTTAACTAGGTAATGTCCATAGATACGCCGTTAATTTAATTCTCAGTTGAAATACTCCAGAGGAAATGTCAGATCAATAATGTAGAAAAGGGCAAAGATTTGCTAAGCCTGGCTGACTTGCGTATGTTAACTACCGTGAGATAGATATGGATAAATGCTGAACATTAAGGTGACTAATCACAACTGTCTTGGGTGTCTGAAAAAATCTTCTGCATAAACAGTGTACAAAACAAACGTGTTTCAGGCAAGAACCTGGGTGTTAAGGTAACTGGTTATTACTTCACACGCGACTCTGCAGTTAACATCCATGGGTTTGCTTTTTTTCTGGAAGAGGCTAGAAAGCCTCATTGCAGATGTTGTCCTATCCTCCCTAGTGCAGTGCAGAGGGTCCCCATGCCTGCCCTACTCCAGGGTCCTGCACCAGCACACCTTCGAGCCTTCCCGCATGTGTACCAGCACTAGCTCTCAGTGGTGTTAAAGCTCGGATTATATCTGGGTTTTATCCATTTTGCCAGCAGTTTGTGTGGGTGTGTATCTCCTACTGGCTTCAAACTATGACCCACAGGAGACACTAAGTGGAGCAGAAATCTTACGCCTGTGCTCCAGAGTCAGTGTGAGCTTTGTCTGCTTTAGGGTTTTCTGCTTGGTGTGGCTGGCTTCTCTGCTTCCCCGAGCCCTCGTACCTACCGACACTCTGACTGCATCGCCAGAGCTGAGCAGGACTGCTCAGCTTTCTGAATTCACCCCTGAATGTCCAAATCTGGATCGTCATTCTGACTTCAGCCCATCATGGCCTGGAGATGAATCAAGTCCCGTGTGTACATGGCCAGAAAACACACAAGCGATGGGTAAGTCCCTCGTTAATTGGGAGACTTCCATGACACCAGGTAGCAAAGGGTGCTCCAAAAGCAAATCCCATCTTTCTTTGTCAAGAAGTGCTTCTATTACCAGCAGCTGCCCTCAGCCGCCGTCATGGCTAGCATGCTTTCCTTCCAATGAAGACATCTTTTGGGCCTGAGTCTCCACTATTTGATGGTTGCACAGTAATTTTTCCATGCAGCCTTTGCTAAATCACTCAGAAACCTTGAGGAGTTTTTTATTTAAATAACATTATATCTTCCAGTACTGAGACCGAGAGCTCTCCCAGAGCCAGTGCGTGTGTGTGGAGTCTATGGGAACACTGCGATTTCAGAATTGCCAAAACAAACAACAGGTGCCTGTGTTATTTTGCAAGTAGGAGCTCCTCAAATAACAGACTTTGGCAGAGGAGATGCTTCCTTACAACACCGATCTTCTTACCCCAAAGGCCCCTGGAAACCCTGGGTGGGGTATTTGCAGTAAAGAATGCCGAGTTGGAAAATATTTTGAAATCACCTTTGATAAAAAAGTCTTTAAAGTCCCTTCCCAGCTGCTTGTTCATCTGCTTACTTTCTGCTTTCAACAAAAGTATGGATCGGTATCAGGTTTAAGTACAACTGGAGAAGGCACACGGTGACTCAGAGAACCCATAATAGCCTTTTTCCTAGGGGCTTGGCTTACCTACTTCGGAGGACTGAGCATGGGTGTAGCTACACCGAGGTTGCTGTACCAGTACAAACCTGTGGTTCAGAAACATGGTGAGACTGGGAAAAGCGCTTATGCAGATGCAATTAGCCCTCATCCAGAAACGGCGCAGGTCGCACTGATGTCCAAGCAGAGTGTTGTGGTGGTGCCTAATAGTATGTGTGCTGCAGTGGAGAGAAACTGTAGAGAGCAGTGCTTTGAGTGGGGCTTCTTCACTTCTCCAAGGGATAAAGTACCAGCTGCTGGCTGTTTGGGGAGCTCATAAAACCACAAGATAATCTCCCTCTGCTCCAAAGGACCAGCTTCATGCCTCAGGAGCCATCCAGCCAGCATTTGCCATAGCACGGTGCTGGTTTCCTAGCAAGGCAGTGGTGGACCAGATCTATGCCCTGCATGACAGGGAGCAGAAAGGTGTGGGAGATGCCTGCTGCTGCTTGCCGTGGTGCTCTCTGGGAGCGTGGGGGCTTTGGAAAGAGCTGGGGGCAGCCCAGAGCCTCCATCCCGTGTCAACTGGCTTCTTACTGGGCTGGTCCCAGCTGTGCTTTAAAAGGAGGAAAGAAAAGAGCTGACGGAGCTGGAACTGCTTTAAGGTGGAACTGAAACAATAGCTTGTGGCCGTCTGAATCAGTTCCCTTGTTCCAGGAGTTTGACTCAGAGCTGAGTATTTCAGAGCCTCAGAACTAAAAGGCTTATTTCAATTTTGGTTCTAATGATGGGCAAAGGTCACAGCAGTTGGGAGGAGAGGGGAAATGAAAGGCATGGGCTTGGCTGTTTTCTCTGAACCAGCTTCACCCGTTCCTGGTTACGATCTCAGCAGAATAATAACTGATATTAAGCAAAGCTAAGAAATGAAATTAACACATGCAAAATTGCATTACAGCTGTGTCAGGAGTCCTGCTGCCCAGCAGTGCTAGCAAGGCCTCCTGGTGCAAAGTAACAAGGGCAGCGAGGGAAAGCTGATGGCTCCGAGCGGAGCATCTCGCTCGGCCACGCGCATCCCGTACCCACGGCGGCAGGGCAGGGCCGTGCACCGACATCTGCCTGCACCGCGGCTGGGGCACCTGCGGCTCTGCCCTGGGGCTGGAGACGTGCTCTGCCACACGCCCGCCCGCAGCTCAGCCTTCGCTCAGCCCCCCACGATGCTTTAACACGCTGCAAATCCAAACTTCAGATGTGCCAGCAAGCTCAAGGCTTGATGTGTGGAGCTGATGCTTGAGCTTCTCTGGGGGTTTGGCCAACCTTCCAGACCGGATCATGGCGTACTATGAGAGCTGTGTGAGAGGAGCAGCCAGGACTCCCGGCCTTAGCAGCCAGGCTTCACCGCTCGCCAAGATAAACAACTCCACCTGCCCTCTATCTCCTCATAGCTCCAAGTCCCAGGTTTGCTCTCTGAGAGGCTGCAGATCTCCACTCACTCTTGTGGCTGTCGATGGCCTGTTTTCTATTCATCCATCCAGGAATTAACACCTTCACTTCCAAAGTGTTCTCCCTGGGGACTGCCCCTAAGGTTTCTGACAACAGTTTGTCTTGCAAATGCATTAACCTGGCGATGGTGGCCAGGGAAACCAAGAGCTTGTTGTCCTTGTCAAAATTCCTAGAGTGCTGGCTGGAAGTACAGCGCATCCCTCCGTATCAGTGCAGAAAATGCACAGAACGCAGGCTTACAGACAAAACAACGAATAGCACAGAAGGATTAATTTTACGTACATTAATAATAACAATAAGCCCTCTAAGGAACAGTTATATTTGAAGAGGTTAGAAAAGCTGATGGGATACATTAGCCATGGAACACTTTTTATGTTTTTGCTTCTTAGCAGCAGCAGCATTGCCTCGCTGGGCTCAGTCTAGTGCTGCGTGTCCAACGGTGGTGAGCGCCGGGACGTTGCCTCCCGCGCGGCTGAGCTGGGCAGCTGGGGAGCTGTGTGGTCTGGACGCAGCCCCGCTGCCAGGCACAGCTGTGGGCACGTGCCCATCTCTTTTTCCACCAGTGATGCAGAGCCCGCCTGGCGGGGTCACGTCTTGGTGCTGCCTCGGTGCACGTACGGGCAGCAGCGGCAAACGCAGGGTGGTCAGCCGGGGTGCCAGGGAGGCGAAGGCAGCGCTGCTGGGGGGAGCGGTGCTGGCGCTGTGCGGGGAGATGCTGCCTGCGCCCCGAGCCGGGCTCTTGGCGAGCGCTGTGGGTGTTCGTATTTTAGCAGGGCACCGGCCAAGCTGACGCTGCGTGCCATCGGTGCCCTGTCCTTCCTGAGCACTCCCATCGGGACACACCTCGCCCCGGAGACATGGACGCCCACCTGGAGGTGTCGTGGGTCCTCTGACTCCTGTGCAACACTTTTCATGATTTCTCTGCAGAAAAATAGGGGGTTTGGGGTCTTTTTTAAGGAAAAGACCCAACAAAGACTATTTATTTGAGGAAAAGACCCAGGTTTTCCATGCACTCCCCCTGTATGAAGCCCCAGGAGAATAACCCAGCAGCAGGCGATGGTCGGAGGCCATCACGCAGGGCCGGGGCTCAGCCGTCCAGGCTGATGTGTCGGGCTGGCTTTGCTCTGCCGGGCTGGGAGCGTGGTGGCCGCAGGAGCTCGGCGGGGCCGGGGAGATGCTGGCAAGCGGAGAGGTAAGCGCTGGCTGCGGGGAGCCCTGGCTGGGATCTCCCGCCTGCTCCTCCATTTGCAGCTCAGCAGGAGCCAGCAGCAGGGTCCAGCCTCACAGCTCTCCCCGCTGCCGGCGCCGGCTGCTGTGAGCTGCTGAAAATGTGCCAACACACCGGCTTTGACACCTGTGGCTCTGGTGTAGCAAAGCAGGTTTGCACAGAGCCGGGAGATTAATACGAGTATTCCCATGATGTGGTTAACGACATCATTTACTTCAGAGGCTCTTGGGTCGGCGCTGACACTTGCTTTAGCAGCTGAAGTGTTTAATGTGTTCTCCAAGACGCTCTCTAAACACAGATAGGGCTGAGAGACACAAATGTATTTGCAGACCATTTTAGGGTTAGCACGCTCCAGAGCAGTGCAATCAAATGATGGCAAGCGTTAGGAATGGTTCTCTGGGAGGATCATGATTCTGCGAGGGCTCGTGATTATTAAATACAGCACAAATCTCCCTCTTCGTATTTTTCATACCTTTTTCCTCAAAGTATTACTCATATAATTTTCCCTCTGAAAGTTATTACAAGTGACTCACCTTTAGCTTGAGCAAGCAAACATGACCAAGTGTTTACTCTGTTCACAGCTGGGCAATTTTAAGCCCAGACCCTGACCTTAAGAAAGTCCCCGAGCAAGGCTGGTGGATAAGACAGCACACCACCAGTCCCCGGAGCATCGTGACTCAGAGGCACATTTCTTATTAAACTGTTTCTGCTTTTAACTCGAGGCAGTCACATCTTGCTGACCGAGGTCCATGGCGAATTACCCGTCCAGCCCCACGCAGCGTGTGCTGGGCTGAGCTCCCACCAGCCCGGTGGCCCTCGCTGCCGTCCCACCCCGGCGCCAGGGAAGGACTTATGTTCTTCCATAGGCAATTCAGCTAAGTCCTGATGGGTCCACGTGTCGCTCCAGAGGGAGAAATAAAAATGAGCATCCCTGGGGCAGGGGGAGGATGGGGAGCAGGGGCTCAGCTTCTCCCTGCAGCTTTGCCAGCCCACCCCGTCCTCCCCCAGTGCAAGGCCAGTTTTGGCAGGATTTTCTCTTTGCATGCAGCTCTTTGTTTTGTTTTTTTTTTCCCCTTGACACCTGAGATCAGCAAATTCCCTTTGCAGTGACACTAAGGGAAGGCAGAGTGTGTGTTACTGGCCTGCCTGTAAAAGCCCCTTTGTCACCTGCTGCTAATCCGAACAGTTTTGCAGTCCCTTTGAATGCTTTTGTCTCGAGTTTTGTTTTCAGCTTGGGTCTCGCCACCAATCTCACATGGTTTCCTGGCTGGCAGAATAATCTCTAAGCTTAGCAAACAGAAGGCTTGCAGCGTGTCAAATGAGCAGGTGATGGAAACCGCACACCCTGTGAGAGGGGAGCGCCTGCAAAGGCAGCAGATGCGATGGAGAACAGATCAGGGAGCTGCCAAGGGGTCGGGCTGGGGAGGGGGAAGGACTTCAGGAATCAGGGCAGGACTGTGAAAAAAAACAAAAAAGAAAAAAAGAGAAGAAAAAAAGACATATGCAAAGGCTGGTGTCACAAACCTTTTTCCGGGCAATTTGCACAGAGGAAGGGACTTTGGCAGGGGACCAAAAGCTCTGGTTCCTTCTGTTGGTGTCTCTCTGTTGCAGCAAAGGGAGATAAAGGGAGAGCAGCAACCGGAGCGGGCACTGGTCTGGGGAACTCACAGCCCCTGCTACACGCATCGCCCCGAAGATGTGAGAACGGCAGTGGAGCTGCTCGGAGACGAAAGTGTATGTTGTGCTGAAACTTGTGGAAAGCTGGCTGGAAGGAGATCTTAGCTCGGCAACCTGTGCCCTGAAAGGTTCTCAGCCCTGGAAGTTAGGTTTAATTATTAGCTAATTGGTTGGGATGTATCTCATTTGTGTCAAATGAGGAGAGGAAGGATGGGAGGCTGTGGCTGGTGGAAGAGAAGCTAGAAATCTATTTAGGGTGGCAGAAGAAGTTGTCAGCCTGGTCTGCAGAAGGGAAATGTTTGGACTTTCTGTACTGCTGCGTAGTGACGTCTTATCCAGGTGTGTGTCCCCAACAAGTGGAAGATGTTGCCTGCAAACTGCCACGGATCAGGCTCTCTGTCTTGTGGACAAGGTGTTGGATATCGTCTGCCGTTGTGTTTCATGGGCTTATTGCTCCTAGGAAGACAGGAGTAAGGTAACATGCGTTACGTTTTAGGTGGCTTTATAACCTGGGAAATTGCCTTTTGAGAGGGTCAGAGGTGTAATAAAGCAGAGTAACTGTAATTCCGTGAGCCTTAAACTCTGTGACAAAGCTGCTGTAAAAAAGACTGAAAATTTCTGTTGGAAAAATATGAGCAGCCTTAATCTCTCATTGTCTTCTTTGATAATGCATAATTTAAAAATATGTTAGCATTATCTTTGCATGTTATAGGAAGCAGCCATGTAATACTGTCTCTTTGAAGGTTGTGTTAGAGCTCTCTGTCTTTGCTCAAGTAGCTACAAGGTCAAATCCCAGCTGATATCTCAGAGGAACTGTAGAACAGCTGAACGGATGTTAAGCTGAGCCTCTGACTTGGGGTGTCCCTCTCCTTGCTGTGCCGTATATCTGCGTGATAGTAGCTAACCAAATTAATTTGTCTGTGTTCCAGTCCTTGCTTTTAAAATTAGAATGACAGCAGTTTGTTATCTTACAGATCCCGTGTAGATCAGACCAGTAAAAGTTATGAGGGAGTGGTAATGAGTTCCATATCAGAGCACAGGGAAAGATGGAGGGCAAAGAAATCGATAGGATTGAATTTAGGATTGAAGTGCAGCAATTTTGGGTTCAAAACTTGGTTTACTTCTGGAAAAACTGATCTGGTGATTTAGGCATTGCATCTGGTTGAGCAGAATTATTTCAGCAGGGATAGTAAGATGTAATTAGCCTCCGTATTCCAGTTGAACTGGCTTTGCCACCAGCTCCCGGAGCTGATTCACTGCATTGTGTGCTCCTGACGTGCTGCGGGAAGGTGCAGAGCCTTGGAGCTCCCCTCTGCTCCCCAAACCAGGCTGTGTCAGCGAGGGACTGTGCCTTGGCACTCGGTGGGAAATGCTGGCCTCGTTCGCTCACGGCTTCAGTCTATCCATATCTGAGACAGGCTTATTAATATGTTTTTACCTCCTAGGATGACTGAGGTTAATTGAGGTTTGTGAGGTGCTTAGATACTGCAGTGACAAGCGTGGTAGAAATCGGGGGCAGCGGCAATGTCGGTATTTGTGGGAAGATTTTTAAAAACAAGTCTGGAAATCATCAGAAAATCTGTCTTAAAATAAAAAGAATAATTCCTCTCTCTTTTTATAACTAGAAAATGTGAAAAGTAATTATTGGGAAAAAGAATATTTTTATACACTTTTTAGTAAAACCCTGTGCTTTTACTGTTGTCTGATGGCAAAATAGATCAAACAGAACACTTTGTGATAAGAGTCGTGTATTTGCCAATTGTTTAAACAAATACCTGCACGCCTTACCTTCAATATTTGCCTTTAGAGGTTGCTGAGGACAGTGGTTGCCTATGCCCACGGGCCTGGCAGAACTGGGGGAAGAGGACTGGGGCCTGGATGGGAACAGAAAATCCCTTGGGTACTGGTCTAAATAGAGTTCATTTTATGGTAATGATGTAAAAAACCGCATGAAGTGGGGTATATTGTGTTTGAGGAAACACAACTAGTTTCCAACAGGCCCGTGGAGGACAGGACATGTTTAAAATCACTGAATCATAGAATGCTTTGGGTTGGAAGGGACCTTAGAGGTCATCTGGCCCAACCCCCCTGCAGTGAGCAAAGACATCTTCAACTAGACCAGGTTTCTCAGAGCCCCGTCCAACCTGGCCTTGAATGTTTCCAGGCACAGGGCCTCTACTACCTCTCCGGGCAACCTGTGCCAGTGTTTGACCACCCTCACTGTAAAAAATTTCTTCCTTATATCCAGTCTAAACCTCCCCTCATTTAGTTTAAAACCATTACTCCTTGTCCTGTCACAACAGGCATTGCTAAAAGGATTGTCAACGCCAATGGGCGTTTCACAAGGCTTTGCAGGAACGTTCCTCCCCAGGAGGTCGGTGTCTCCCCACTGGGGCTTATTCAAGATGGTCCTCCAGTGCCCTGCTACTGCTCCTGGCCTTTAGGTACCTTCAATAAATGGGACACTTGAGTCCTGATCCTGAAACAAGCCTCAGGTGGGCCTGAGCACGGATGAGTGAGTCTGCTCGTCTCCAGCTTAGGGGCAGCTACCTTCCCTGTGGATTTTTGGTTGGTTTTCTTGGTTTGTTTTCAGCAGAAGGAAAGATGCTGTCCTTGATTTGGATCTCAGAAATCAGTGTACAAATGAAAGATTTGCTCCTGACAAAATATGTTGAGAATAGCACGGGGAGAGAGCAGTATGTGCTTGCGCCACCAGTGTTGGATTTGTTTGATATGTTCTGGTGGATGGTGAGGGTAAGGATGTGTTTGCACATGTTGGTATTTGTCTGCCTCTGGTTTTCTTTCTGTAAGAGAGAAGTGATATGAAATGGAAAGGCGAAATGGAAACCGGGAAGCTCGAAGCTTGTGTAATTAAAGTGCAAGGCATTATGCCATAATCTAATGGAAATCAGCATTACAGTAGGTGCCAGTAGACAAAATTTCTTGCCCTGGCTCTGCTACAGACTGACTGGGTAACCTTGATCAATGTTTCCCTGCTCCATCCTTCTGCCTCTGCTCCTTCAGTGTCTTTGTGCCACAGCTTCTGATGTTGTGCAGCTGTTTGTGCATGGAAGGGGGTTCACCTTGTGATGTGCAGAGGCACCCATCATGCTCCCTGTCTCACCTGACGTCCTCACCCTAGTTGCATCCCAGCCTACCCTTCCCCAAGGCAAAGATGCTCCTGGATCCTTGCGCAGTGGTGATGCGCAGGGACCAGCGTAAGGGTTGGGGTGCCCCTGGACACCGAGTAACCAACATTAGGTACCCCCCAACCACCCTGTGCATTGACAATTTGGTTATGTATTACTGACCCTGTGCAGCCGCGATAACTGGCGTGGTGGTCCTTGGTCACAAAACAGGGCAAAGCTGGGATGAGCCCCTGGACCTCGGGTCCCCTCTGAGTCCCTGGGCAGCCAAGGAGCAGCACCTGCCCCTCGGCCTGGAGCACTTCACGTGCTGAGACATCACACCTGGGATGCGTTTGGTCATCTCGAGGCAGCCCTGCAAAGGGCCAGCACCGTGTCACTGCAGGTTTCCCTGGGGTGACACAGTCAGGAGAGCACCCAGCTTGGCCGCAAGGATTGGTGCTGGCAGCAGCGGGGTCTGTGGGGCCGCCCAGTCACCCTCATCTCATCCTCATTTCCTCTTCTTCAGTAGCACAAAACAAATCCCTCAGAAGTTAACTAAATAAACAAATATGGAGCTGTTTATTTTCCATTGTCATAGAAATGCTGTGGGCTCAGGCGGGATTTTGTATTCCCTGTTCACATCTGCAGCCCTGCGGTGCTCGGGGTGGGGGTCAGACCATCCCTTTCCTTTGCTCCACCCTCCCCACCGAACCAGCTGGGAAGGGTCCCTCCCTGAAGCCACCCCTCTCCAAGCACTCTCCCCTTTCTCCCCGGTCCCGGGGGAGCGGAGCCGCACCAGCTGCGTGGTAAACACTAGGCAGAAGACAAACACACAGTTTTTCCTCTTTGGGTGGGAGGGGAGAGAGAAGAAAAAGGCACTAGCAAATGTCATTTTTTCCCTCCGAGCTAAAATAACACAGCAGTGCAAGCGAAGGATGCAGCTGTGGTTCAGATGGGTTTTATTTTTATTTTTTTAATACACCACTGGGAGTTCATACATGTTAGTGATACGTTGCCTTTTGTAGAGAGCAGCTTCTTTGTCTCCACCCTCTTTTTTCCTTTTTTTTTTTTTTATTTTCTTGAAGCATTTTAGTCATTTCATCAAGAATGCATAGCTCATTTGGATAAAAGCCTCTGCTGTGACATCCACAGCCCGGATCCGCAGAGTTGTTTGTTTCAAAGCAATAGTCTGGGAGAATTTATTGAACAGGCATCTCCTTCCCCCCCCCCGCTCCCGTGTAAATTAATGAAATGGATGTTCTGTGGCACTTGTTAAAAAGCAATAAATCCTCTCTTGCATTTATTGCTGTGAAGGTAAGGAGAAGCGAAGACACGATTTAGTCTTGAGGTAAGACGGCTGGTGAAACTCCGCGTCCCCTGGTGCTCTGTCTCTAATGCAAGGTGCTCTGTTTCAGCAGCTGGAGCAGCTTCAGAAACCAAAGATGGCCCTGGACGTGATCCTGTTGGCTGTCGCCCAGCCAAAGCCCCCATCTCGGGTGTGTTCACATCCCTGGGCCTTTCATCTGAAGGCGTCGCATGTCGTAAATCGAACGCCCAGCCGGTTCCAGGGGCACAGAGGTATCCCCAGGAGCAAGGAAACAGCTCCGGAGGTGTAAGTGAGGCGCTTAGCCTGCCCGAGGGCTTTTGTACCTCTCGATAGAAACAAGCAACTCCCTATACCTTGACACTTGGTGATTAGCACATGATGATGTTCCTCTGGGCAGAATGGTGCCTGAGTATCTCTCAGTGCTTTGCAAATCCTGATTAAACAAACCTTGGTTAATGGCATTTTATTTCATTTTTTTTTAAATCCCCGTGTTGCCAGGATGTGGTAAAGCCACTTTCTTAATCTCTGGTGCTGAATCAACGGCAGCACTGCAAATAGAACCAGGCGCCCTGGAGCTGCTCGCTGCCCTCCTCGGCTGCTGACTCACGGCTGCGGGCGGACGCAGCACGGGGTCCGGGGCAGTTTCTGTCCCAAGGCTTGGCCCGAGTCGCCCACGGTGGGGTGCTGACACGGAAGATTGATGGTCTGGGCTCGTCCTCGTGCTCTGGGCTGGCAAATGACCACGGTGCAGGAGAGGTGGGAGGTCTGGCATAGGGGTGCTCACCACTGCAGCTCTCTGGTGCTCAATGCTGTGGATGCCAGCAGCTGGCATAAGAGGCTCCTCCTGGGTGCTGGCAGCCCCGCTGCATGGTGTGCATGCCTGGGGAGGGGGGTCGGGGCTGCTGGCTCCTTGTGCAGTGTGAATTTAAAGGCAGATTTGAGCAGTTATGTTAGAGGATGCTCAGCAGGCTGAGGGAGTGAACACAGGGCAGAGCGGGGACGGTGGGCATGGGGACGTGTGACCATGGGCACAGCCTTTGCCTCTCCTGTGGCTTCCTCTGTGCCGTGAGCCTGAATCACAGCAAAATCACAGCAGAAAAGGGTATTCCTCCCTCCTTCTGCCTTAAACCTGACAGTGACTCTTCTCTGGTCTTTGACCTAAATTTCTTCCTGGCTGGGCGACCAGAGGCAAGTGCAGTTTCACAGGCTGTGTGTAAGGGTGTGTAGGAAAGTGATGGGGGGCACCAGCCCCTGCAGCGCCCTGAGCGAGCCCGAGCCCTTGGGTGAGGCTTTGCTGTAAGGGGACTGCAGGAAGGTTTAAATGTATCAAACTCCGATCCGAAACGGAGAGCAGAAAGGATCATGAGGATGTGGTCGACAGGCACTTAAGCGCTGCTTTTGAAACCACAAACCCCAATTTTTTTTTTATGTGTGTGTGTGTCATTACTTTTGCTGGGATAATGCAAAAATGACTTGGCTTGTGGCGTTTGCTGAGAATCAAACTGAATTATGGGCTGGCTGTAAATAGGTGCTGGTGGGGGCTTCAGATGCTGGACTTGGAGGGGTTGTTCGAGTGCTGCAGGTTTTTCCCACCCCAGCTGCTCTCGTGGCTCTGAGGAAGGAAGAAACAGAGCGACCTGTGCAGGGTGTACTGGGCTCACCCAGAGCGAGTCCAGCAGGGCGATGGGAGCCTTGCTGCATGAATTAGATGAGATAATGAAAATAGATTAATTTCTTATCACTACACACAGCATAATTTGCAATTGAGTTTTAAGTCTTCCTGTTGCAAAGTGTGCTTGGTACTGCAGAAATGTGCTGATGTGCTCAAACAGCAGAGATGGGAACAATGTCGCACTCTCGCTACCATCAGCGCAGTTGGTGTTAGCATTTGGCAGTGAGGATGCTCTTCAGGGTGGCAGAAGCTTCTGCAAATGTGGACTTTGTGTTGATAAGAGCGTGAGATTTTTTTTTTTTCTTAGATTTGGTGATTTGGAAAGTAGTTCCTTACCAGAGGAAGCCTCTTAACCTGTGTTTTGCTGCATCAGAGCACCTACCAGATGGGGTTTCCTTTCCTTCTCTGCATCAGAGGCAGCCTTAAATGGCTGTGTGAGCTGTGCACTGGCTTTCGCTGCCAATAAACCCCTGATGGTAATCACGGCCACGTGGTCAGTGTCCTTTATCCGAAATTTGTCATCGCGCGTTATGGCTCGCAAAGCCTTGGCTAGGTCTTTCAGCTGGGGTATTAAACCTGATGACAGATGCCAGCTCTTCCAGCTCCATTGTGGTCTCTGGGGTGAGTGTTTTGCTGGCTAAATAAGGGCTTCACTGTAGAATCAGGGAAAGGTGATGGTTATTCTGCCCAAATGTGTTTGCTTCCAGTGCAAGGACGCACTTTGGCAATTAGTGCTGGTAGTTGGAACAGTTAATATGGGGATATCATGGTGTGCGGGGGGGACAGGCAACAACTCCTTTGCCCTGGAGCTTGGGATGCAAGTACCAAGCCCTGTCCAGCTCCTGGACCTGAGTGCCTGCTGCCCTTGGAGGCCCTGGGCAGGGTAACTCAGCAGGATTCATTCCTCTTTAGGGATGCTCTATACCCCACAGCAAAGCGTGGAAGGTGATGTTTTCTTTACCTTATTTATTTACTCTGGGCTAAGACCCATTCCTTATATTTTTATGGAACAACACAGGCTAAATCTAAGTGCCTGAGGTTAAACTAGAATAAATAAATAAATAAACATATAAAAAAAAGGAAAAAATGTTTAATTCTGTTTCCAAAACATTGCTGTGTTTAATTCGGCAACCTAAGTAGGACTCTTGAATCTTTCTGTGAAGCAAATTTTCCCTGCTGTTACCAGGTAATAACAATTTCAAAACCTCTTCCAGGTACCCAGAACATCATGAAGCAGAATTACAGCCTGAAACTTTAACCCCAAACCACTTCTGAATGGCAGGTTTAAAAGCAGCTTAGGTGAGAAGATGCCTGAACATGCATATTTTGTAGGTGGATGAGTAGCAACAAAGTGTGGCGTTTCCTGCCTTTTGGAGGGTGTTTAGTGGGTTGGCTGATCCTGATCTCCCAAGGTAATGAGTAAGGATGGGAAACAATGCCTGTGGCTTCAGGGAAAGAATTGGGAGAAAGGAGGCAGGAGGAGAAATAAATTAACAGGGATTAGAGACTAGAGGTTTGCGGCTCCCTGGGTGGAAGGGCTCGGTAGGAGGTTACCTCTGCTGGCCCCACAGCATCGTGTAGGTGCTCTGAAAACCAGTCTGTGTCCTGTTACCACCATGAACCCAGGGACAACTGCAATTTAAAGGTCTGGTTTGAAACCAGACAAACAATACTGGCCCTACACTATTTCACATTTTCCTCCAAGGTATAAAAGAGCCCTGAAGGCAATATTTTTGGGCTTTATGCTTTTTTTTCTAACTAGGTCTTTTGTTCATCTTCATTGCAAGAAGATAAAGCTGCGACTTGATCTTTATTTGCTGAAGGACTTCTGGAAGTGCTCGTGTGCTGGGAGCTCACATGGCTGGCTTACCCCTCTCCTCTCTTTGGAGACAGAGGTGCCTTGTGCTATTCACTGGCATGGAAGGTGCAGCATGTGAGCTCTGAGCTTTACCTGCTGCCTCTTGGAAGAGGTAAATTGTGAAGTTTTTTGTAAAACTTCAGGGGAGCCCTTTTTTCAATTTGTTTCCCCATAATGCCTTAAAATCCCAAACTTCTTGGCCACCATTGGACTTTTCCAAATAGGCCTCTTATTTTTCTCATATCATGGCAAATAAGCACAGGAGGGAGAACCTGCTTTCCTCCTCTCTTCTTTGCCATAGATGATCAACCAGCATTGCTCCAGCCCAACATATTTTTTTCTCCAAAAATGCCCCAGTCCTAAGACACTTTCAATAAAGTTTCCCTCTGAAGCTCAAGCCTAAGCCAGTCTTCACTGATTTCCCTATGGCGTGTCAGCTTTTGGGGGGCTGAGGCACAGGAGTGGAAGGACCTTGCGGGGCCTGGGCTCCCTCCCCTTGGCCAGAAAGGGTCACACCGAACGTCTGCTCGTGGCCTTTCCCTGGCAGCCAGGCCTTGTGTCTGATGGTAACCCATGAGCTTGCACTTGATTAAACATTAAAACCTCATCTCCTTTGAAGTCAGAATCCTTTTTCCCTCCTTCTTGTTACGTAGATTTATAGCCTGGCTCAAAGAGTTGCCTGTGCTGCTATGATGTCACGGTGCATGATGAAGTTCAGTGCTCACCTCAGGCCTCTTTCGCACACGCACAGACCCTTAGATACTAAACCAGCAAAAGGTGTCAAAACACAGCTGAGCTGCTGTGATATACAGCACTCTCAAACTCGTTCTTGTGTTACGTTTCCTAACCTTGGTCACTTGGATGTTGCTGCAAAATGAACTGCAAAGCGCAGCGCTGGTAGATTTATGGTGGGCGAAGCTGTCTGCGGTGCATGTATCTCATGGAGCAAATATTCCAGGGGGAGAAATAAAATGTAGCTTTCTGATCTGTTGGTCTCCAGCATCTTCATTTTGGTCATGTTTTTTTGATGCGAAGCCTGAGCTGGAGAAATAAATTAACCCTGAGGTCTTTGGATTTCTCCCCAGCTCTTCAGCTTTTGGAGCCAAGGAGACCTGTATGGTTTGCCAAGAAAGATGGACGTTGGGCTGTGACACTTAACCTTTTGTGTCCTATCCTTTGAAAGCCACTTATGAGACTAGGGAATGAATGACTTTGAACCCTGGGAATTAATGACTCTGGGCTGTTCAGAGCACAGCTCAGCCCCTAGATCGCATGTTTTAACAAAACTGGTTACAAAACAGATCTGTCTAAATTGGTGCAAGCTCCTTTGTGTGGACACTCCTAAATCAGTTTAAGAGTGGCTGGTATTGATTTTTAACTTAATGTGGTTTGTTACTCAAGTAAGCTGGATCAATAGTGCTAAATAGGTGCGATTTCTTGTGTCAACTATGCCATGGAAAACTTTCATAGAAAAGATGAGCAGAAAGGAAAAAGGATTGAGTTTGTTCTCCTGTTGCTTCCCAGTGATCATTCATCAACTTTTATTGCTGGTTTTGGGATTATTCCTCAAAAAGTATCTCTTTGAATGGAGCTTCTGAGGTGGGAATAGAGAAATCCTGAATCCAAATCCACCTTAATGGGAGATCTTGAGGAATGCAAAGTTTGTGTTTCATTTATTTACAAACTGTACATCTGCTCCAGAAACCCATGCAGGGAACCAGCACCTGAAGTTGTCCAAAGGCTGCAGGAAGGACGTTACGTTGTTCGGGCAGCGCCCAGAGCTGTGCTTTGCCAAAGACTTTCTGCATGGCCCTGGGGAAATCACGAGGACCCTCAGCCTCATTTACACAGGAGCACTGCTGACTATGCATAGCATGTCTGGAGATTTTCTTGCACTAGTGAAACTAGGAGGAGGGCACAGAAATACCTTTGAGGGATCACTGTGTGCAGGCTTATAGCCCTCCTGCCAGATCTCTCTGCTCACCCTCAGGGTGAGCAAGAGGAGCAGGATCTGATGTCCGACTGGGAAAGATGGAGTGGAAGAGAGCTGTAACGAGAACGAGCTGCTCTGTTGCCTCATTAGGACTCAGGCTCCGTTGAATCCAATGAGGGTCTCTGCCTTCAGCCTCTCTATAACCAGCATTTGGCTCTTACCGTTGATACTGTGGGTTTCCCCCTCATGCATTGTACAGCAAATCTTGCTTTCTCATTGCATTCCAGCGCTGCTGAGTTCAGTGCCATTACTATAACCCTCTGAGTTTAGCTACGAAATTTCATTTGCTATAACAGCTAATGTCAATTATGGATCCATGCTGGCCATCAGAGCCTTGTAATGAGTCCCTTGCTCTGCAGGTGCCTCCCTGCCCTGTTAGCCAAATGATGCCTGCAGTGCCCCAAAGCTGCTTGCTACCTCTGGAGGGGCTGGCACAGGGGCCATGCTGGCTGTCACTTCACACCTCTCCTGCTATCACAGCCTTTGCAGCAGGAGACATCCAAATATCTACACTATCACACCTACTGACAGATCACCAGTGTGTGATTGTTTGGTTTCCACCAGATCTCAGCAGGTTTCCTCTTTTCCCCTCTTCCAACACTCCTCCCTGAAAGAAGCGTGATGGAGGTAGCCTCATGCGCTCATCTCATTGCCATACACGTCGCAGTCAAAATCTCATTTTCATTCCAGAAATAAAAGGTCTGTCAACTCGTTTAACTGCACAGAAAACACCAAACAAGAAATAAAGCCCAATTAAGAATAAAGAGAAGGAAGAGGCTCAGTATAATAGATTGTTTTGGTAAGTGGTTTCGTCAGCTCCATTCACAAGCTGTTGCTATGTGACCCTGCCACAGGGCTGGGGCTGGCTTAGGTGCAGGCAGGGCGGGCAGCTTTGCTGGTGGGCTGCTAGCTCCTCACTCTGTGGGTGATGCAGGAGATGCAGATCATCTCTCCCAGGAGGGGCTGTGCCACCAGACCCCAGGCAACCCTTTTTCTCTTGCTGGTGGGGCTGAGCCATGAGCCAGGCTGTTGCTCTCTGCTGTCGCCTTGTTTTGCAGAGGCAACCCCACTGCAAGCTGCTGTCAGATGTGCTGTTGAGGCTCTGCCCTGGTAGCAGCAAGACAGCAGATGGAGGAAGCCGCTGTCACCATGGCTGGTGGCCTTCCTGCAGGCACCACCAGGCTATTCCTGGGGATGGCCCCGCGCTTGCAGGTTTCTCACCAGCTTTCCCTTGACTTTTCCCTTCCCTTCAAGAGATGACCACTTCAAACAACAGTTCTGCTTTCTGATGCATTAAGACTTGGAAATTTGCCATTCATCACAGCTGCGCGTTTGGGCCTGTGTGATTATTTTGGGAAGTGAACCATGGTGATTTGTGTATATATGTTTTACTGGCGAGCGGGATGTTCTCTATCTACCTCTTCCTGGCTGTCTGCATTTGTGTTGGTTAATAAAATGGATAATGTTCAATGACTTTCTGATGGGTGAACAAGAACTGGCGTACACGATGTAGTAGCTTTTCACGAAGGCTAAAATTTCATCCTGGGAGACTGAACCCTCTCTTGGTGCCATACACAATCCATAATAACAGAAGATTTTAACCCATCCATAATTGCTTTCATATAGAAAACGATTGCTGTAAGTTAACTTCATAATTCTACATCAGTGGCTCTCAGTAGGATTTCAGATGCTTTAATTTGCCCTGAATTATCTGTAGAACTCACAGGCAGTTCATCTATGCTCTTTTCTGATTATGCTCCTTGTCACTCTGACCCAAACTTTGTCTATTTAATTTTTGTCTTCTCTGTCTGAAAACAGACTCATTTCCAATGATATCTCACCAGTGGTAATGATTCTGACTTGTGAACAGAGTGGCTGTCACTGTCAAGCTGCCTCACTCAGAGGCCAGCCCATGCTTTGAACCTGTCATATATTACTGACTTGGCTGGAAGGTAGCCTTGGGCTGAAGGTGTGGGTACCCACCAACACGGCGTGAGGCCAACCCAAGCAGTGCCATTGCAGTGGTGGCACCTGGGTTTGTTCATGCCACGGTTCCTCTTCTTCAGCTGCAAGGAGCAGGGAAGGACGTCATGGCTGGTTCTGTGTGCACCCAGCAAGTGGGAGATTCCTGGGCACAGTGTTAGATGTACCATGATGGCACGTACAGCGCAACTGTGGTGTCAATCTCTGGTGCATGGTGGTGGTGGCAGCTGGGTTGGTTCATGCTGCGGTTCCTCTTCTTCAGCTGCAAGGAGGAGGGAAGGATGTCACGGCTGGTTCTGTGTGAACCCAGCACGTGGGGGACTCCTGGGAACAGTGTTAGATGTACCATGATGGCACGTACAGTGTGGATGTGCTATTGAACTGGGGGTACCTCCCTAACGAGGACAAAGCTCGCAGCTAGGTTGTTTTACAGTCCCAAAATGAGCAAGGTGGCCACTCCTCCCCTCATGGCAGCAGCCAGCTTGTGTGATTTTGAGTGACAGCAGACGAAGGGATTGCATTACAGCTTGTCTCTAGAACTGTACATCTGTGTCAGCTCTTTGCTAGATCAATAAACAGGATGCTGAAGGAAAAATACTTTTAGGCTTCTTATGTCTTTATGCATCAAACTGATTGGGCAAGGAGAAGCTCAGATGGCAGCAGGCATTGCAGTGTGGCTGGCTGATGAATTTTTTGCCAAATCATGGGTAAGGGCTGGGTCTTGGAAGGTGCTGGCAGGTTGCTCCCCCAGAGAAGGAGACAGTCATGTGGATCCCTTTTCAGTGGTAGTTACTATGCAATTTAGGTAGAAATCTTCAACAAAGGAGCCCGAGGTACAGCATCAACAAGTGGAGAAAAATCACTTTGCATGTTCCAACAGACTAACAAATTACCTATGGAAATGCACTTGAGAATATTCCTCAGTAATTGGATTTCAGCTGTTGTTTCAGTGTATGTGCCCCCGGGCTGTAAAGGTAAAAGAACTCCACTGAAATGCTTTGAAATGTTCTCTGGCACCTACAAAATGTGTTTACTATTAAAAAGTGAAACCTGCAAGTCAGAACGCTGCTAAGTGCAGTTTAAAAACAAAATTGCACCCCTGCAGCATAGCTCAGGGTGCTGAAGCATCTGGTTTATCCAGACGGTCTCAACACAGAAACATTCCTGTGACTTGAGTGGAGAAGTCCTGTCTGCTGTCTTCTGGCGGGGTACCATGGGCATGTCTGCCATGTGCAGCTAGGTGTAGAGCAGGAACCCTCGAACAGTGCCTGGTTTGAGTCGGAGTCCAAGTGGCTGGAGTGGGCTAAGAAACACACAGGAGGGTTTGCAGGGTGAGTTCTTCCAGGTTTGGTACCTCTTAGATGCGCTGGTCCTACCTCTGGGCCCAAAGTTGCTCTTTACAGGCTTGAAATACCTAAAAGTTGCTGCTTTTGCCGAGCATGGGGAGCAGTAGCTCCTTAAAGTGCCTGCAATGAGTTTGATCCAGAACAGGCGTGCTCTCAGGAAGCTGACCCTGGATGTTTGGCAGCGTTCTCTGCAAATGCTAGTCTTTGGTCCTGACCTTGATGCTGAAACCATAGAGGAAATAGGGAGGAATAAGCTGTCATTGCACATCACATGGTGGCCACTGAGTTTGACATGGAAAAGGGGGGCAACCATCTGAGGTGACAAGAAACTGGATAGAATGTAGTCTGGATGCTGAGAAAGCATTCTTGAATTTGGGAGCAGAAGAGAAGCAAAGCCTTTTTCATTAGTCATATGTATGCCGTAAAGCTGAAGATATGTTGTGTGGTTTTGATTTTTTTTTTAAATGGTGGTCCCAATTGTCCAAATTCTGATTATCAAGTGGCTGCACGCTGCAGTCACACAGTCTCACTGGGCACCACTCCATCTGTTTCAGTGGAGATGTGTACTGAGATGAAAAGGGCTAGACTTGCACCCCGAGAGCTGTAAGTACAGTTCCAGATCTACCTGTGAATTTAAAACTTGGTATCCTGAAAAGATGCTGATTTTGATAATGGGAGGGCTCCTCTGGGGACCTGTCTTCAGTGGTTGCCCCCAACTTGTTTTGCACGGAAAGACGTATCTAAAATTCCATAGAACACTAAGAACCAAATGTCCCTAATGTGTGAAAAGTAGGACTTTTTTTTTCACAAGGGTTTTGAGTGTAAACCAGAAGTGTACTGTGCCTATGTCACACCCATCAAACAGTGGGGAAAGAGAAATTTTTATTTCTCTATTAAAATAGCTTTTGGACAGGCTGCTTCCAGAGATGAAGTCTACCTGGCTGTGGGTCACCCATAAGCAGAGGTGACTGAGAATCACCATCTTTCCCTCCAGATTTACTTTCTGGCTGAAGATAACAGCCACTTTGAAACCTGCACACCTCCACCTGAACCTTTCGAATCTCTCTGCCCTTTGGAAGGAGCCAAAAGCAAACCCGGCCCTGGCAGCTGCCCTGGTTTGCTTTGTGGGAGCTATGCGGAGGGAAATAAATCTGCTCTACTGACTGAGGCAACTAGTTCTGTGGGTTTATAAATGCTCCAATTGAGTGTTTTGACACGGCAGTCAGATATAGTTAATCTTTCCCTTGACCTCCCGATACCGGAGCGCAGGCTGAAACCGCTAGTTAAGCACGTCCGTCTGCTGTTGTACCATTCGCGCTCCAGCGCACCGCCTAATCAAGTGTAATATATCTCTGGGTAAAACACACACAGTGCTTTTCACAGCTATTTAAACAAAAAACAGACCTCGGTGCATGAGTTACTTACACAAGCCACACAGAATCACTGTTCCTGTGGTTAAGAAAGAAGTTGGGTTGGCTGGGTTTGCTCTGGGGAGGAGGTGTGGGAGCTGCTCGCTTCCACCTCCCTGAACATGAAAAACACCTGCTTGGTGTCATCCCAAAGGATGTGCGTCCTGATGGGTGGATGGGCTTGTGCCCATAGGCCTGGACCACGATTTAGGATAGGTGGGGTTGGCTCTGGGTGAGGTCACGAGGATCTTGTACAGAGGCCGCACAAATTATCTCATCTCCATGTCTGGTAATGATAAGCTGTTCCTACAGCAAAGAGTAGCTCAGGAGACAGTCATATCTGGGCAGGATAGTAAGCCACAAGGACTGCAGGCATCGCATTTGAATTGCTGGGCTTTTGTGTTTGACAGCATGGCTGGATCTGTAAAACATGCTGTCCACAGAGGTTTGAGGATGACTCTGGTACCTCTGAGCAATCTTTCTTTGCAAACCAAGGAAGACCTATTTGCTTTTGTTAGACATATTCATCCCAGCTTTGTTCGGAAGAAACTGGGAATATTTTGACAAGAGGTGCATTAAGGGATGCTCTATTTTTAGAAGCATATAATGAGGCAGCATCAGAGGATGTCTGTGTGCAGCGACCACAAAGGTGAGGCAGGCAAACCACAGGAGCCCTGAACTCCGGCGGCTGGGCGAGCTGTCGGATGGAGGGAGGTGACAGGGAGCTTGCTGAAGGGAATGGTGCTTTGTCGTGGGCTGGCGTGGATGACTTTGATGGGACCTGTGATTTTGGAAGGTGAGGCCTCGCTAAGCAGCCAGGGAAACTGGTCCAGGAGTGTCCACAAGACATCACAGGGCAGCTCAGAGGACAACCAGGAAAAAAAAAAATCATGCAGGAATTGAAAAAAAGAAAATTGGATGATAAACCCCAACATGTTTCAGTATTGATCCAAATATTTGTTAGGTTTGCAAAGAAGACAGTTGTGTCAACAGTGCACAAGGTAGTCTGTGACTTCTAAACAAAGGAGTTCAATGATTTTTAAAGGTTGAGAAACACTGGACTGGATAGCCTCTTGATACCCACTCGTGCTTTGTATTTTCCGATGACACTTTGATAGTTCTCCCCCAAAGGATCCCAGATGCTTTCTCCTGTATTTTTTATAACCTCCTGTTTGATCTCCCTGGGACAGCAGTGGAGATTCATTGATGTGTGTCTGTTAAAATTCGACAAAGCTTCTGCCTGAGAACTCTATTTTACAGAGCAGCTCATCCTGTTGGATATTGAGAAATTACACAGCTCAGGATAAAATAGATCCTAACCCACCAAAAGTCTCGTATGCTGAAGTACAAGGTTCCTCCAGGCAGTACAATGTATAAGCCCTATATAAATGTCTGTGTGAAAATAAGACGCTTAAATCTCCTTTGAATCCTTGCTCTGCCAAGCCCACTGCAAAGCCCATCCGTGACCTCCACGCCTCCCTCCCTTCCCTGTGAAATGGAGCTGAGCTCTCCGTTGGGAGACAGAGGTGAGACCAGCCGAGCTGATGTTTATAAAGCTCTTTGAAGGTGAACGTTAGCGTGTACCTGCAGCAGCAGCCTGTCTTGTGTGCGCTTATTAACATGCAGGGCATGCTCAAATAGCAGCTCTGTGGCGGTATGTTAACTGTACTGATAAATCTTGTGTAAAAACAACACTCCACCGCACCGTTAAAGCTCCTTCCACCTGGGAACATCAAAGCCCGACACAAGCACGGCTTGATCCTCGCAGCAGCCAGGATTGCCTCACGCTGTGGTGTGGATGGGGCCATGGGGACCTGGTACTGGGCAGGGTGCGGGGACACTCCTGATTTTGGCAAGAGAAAGGCAGTTCTTGGGTCTCTTAACAAGGGGCTCACTGCACCAAATAATGACCTGGCCCAAGTTTTTATAAATATAAAATAAATATGCTGCTGGAAGCTGACTGATGCTCCCAGGAAGAGGAAGGCAACCTTCAAATCACTACAAGTAAATTTGGGCTTAGCAACTAGAAAAAAATATATTGCAGCACATTTTTGAAGTCTGTGTCTTCCATGCTATGAAAGGTAATTGGATGCCACTGTAAAATCAAATAGCAATGCGTGTGAAAGCAGTCATACCAGCACTGGAACCGGCTGCCTGCCTTGTGCAGAGTGCTACGGCATTGCATCCGCTGCCCTCCATTCAAGGCTGCAATTGCTTTTGGATGTGTTTACCTCCCCTAAAGCTTTGAATCCAAAGCAGCTTCAAAGCATGAGGTACCTGTTATTAAACTTTTTTTTTTTCTTGTGGCTTGCAATAAGTTACTTCTGGTAAGAGACGGAAAATTTCTGTCAAGGAAAAATCACCGAATCACAGGATAATTTAGGTTGCAAGGGACCTCTGGAGGTCAGGCAGTCTAACCTCCTGCTCAAAGCAGGGCTGACCTCAAAGTTAGACCAAACTGTGATTTAAATGTGATGACATTTATTTATATAACGATAATCATACAACACTTCAATGTGTCAGTTTATATTCAGTCTGGCTCTTCTGAGTGAAGGGATAACTGGAGAAAACACTCCGGAATTTCTGAGATTAGTATCTAGATAATAACTTAACCATCACCACCTCAGGATATGTTTTCCCAGCCTGGCACAACCTGGGACCTGAAGGAAGCTGTGTGGGGCAGGAGCAGCCCAGCCCAGGGTGGGTGCCAGGTGTGGGCAGAACTATTAGGAGCCAAGGAGAGTCCTGGGGTCCCCCAGCAGCCCAGTTCCCTGGGTACTAGGTGTCAGGTCCAGCCACCCACACTGCCCTTCACCTTCACAAAGCAAAACCTACCCTTAAACCTGCACAAAGCAACCTCATCCCAACTCCCGCAGCTCCACCGTGTCCCCATCCCTGCTGCTCACCTCTCTCAGCCATCCAGGAGGAGCTGGAGGAAGAACAGACATAGGAAAGCTTTAGTTCAGCAAATTCATAAATCATTTCATTCGATGATTATTTATGAACTAGATCACAAGCTTATGACAGTAGCTCTTCAGAAAGAGTTCCCGGCTGCTGAGCAGTTGGCATAGTTGTCCTCTGAGAGCATTAAATATGCATTTGACACAGGTGACTGTGGTGGTTTCTTCCATTAACCCATGGTTTCCAGCTTCCAGCCATTACTGCATGTCTGATGCACAAATATGTTAATACTTTGTGAATCGACCCTAGAGACTTCATTAGGAGTTGACTGCCTTCTCGCTGAGGTGTAACAACGGTCCTGTCTTGGTTGGATTTACGTTGCCGGTGGGGTCTATCCTCCACCCAGCTCTCCTGCCTTGTTTATTTGAAAGCTTTTTGCTTCAAACTATGTTCAGTACTTGGGGGAGACTTCTGCGGTGGGGCAGGATCAATGCAAGTTGCTGTTCTTGGCTGCCAAGTAGAGCAGCAAAACATGACCCTTCTGCTGTCTTCACTGCTCCTGCTGCCTCTGGAATATTTTTCAAGGTTTCTTTTGCTGGGCTGATGCCAGAACATGTGTCGTTTTGGTGCAACACCCCTCATCCCTGTGCCTGGAAAGGATGCACCAGACCCAGCAGCCCAGAGTGTGCAACTCGCACCTATCAGCTGTGTGAGCATCAAGTAGCAGCAATGGACCGGCTGAGTGTGAACATAAGGGGTTAATTCCAAATGGAAAAGAGCTGTGGGGTACCACCACAGCTCTCGGGCAGGTTTGGCACTGTCACTTCATGGTGTCACTCGACAATTAAAGCAAATATGAGCGGAGCTGCAAAGAACAGATTAATTAGATTTGACAATAACACTGGGAAACAATGTTTGAGTAATCTATTTGAAGAGGGAAAATATTACCTCCATTCTTTGACTCTTGGCTTTCTCTTTCTTTAAAAGCTAGACACAGATTTCCAGCTCTCATGTAGGAGTAGATACACTTCTTGTGTCTAATAATGGTTTTTATAAGTGAGTATTTTAGATACCGCTGCTGTGGAACTTATCACTCAGTATGAACTAGGGAAAAGTTGCTGAGTTTATTAGTGGAAAATCCTGTGCAAAATTTTTCCCTCTAACCTGGGAAGCTGGGTGGATCTGAGTGGCAAGGGTGCCTGGGAAGCGCTTTCCTTACTGCCCACTCCCCTGATGCTCTCCCGCTGCAGAGCTCAGTACCAGTTGCTGGTTTACACCTTCTCTGGGTCTCGAGGCAGATCTGGACATGACTGAGTTTGATGCAGCAGCTGCTGGTTCCCACAGAAAGTTTGGGAGCTTTTAATTGCTCTTAATCTTCAAGAGTTATTCTTTTCTGGGATGATTTTTCACTTCGTGGCTACACAAGTACATTGCCAGTTTCCAGAACTTCTAGTAAGGTGGGCACATCTGCCTCCACTGTGTCCTCTCCACCCCCAGGTCTCCTGTGCTGCCTCTCCTACAGCTGTAAAATCATAAACAGCCTTGGGGTAAAATACATTTAAAACCTAAAAATCCTCTTAATTTCCTCCTTTTCTCCAGGTCCTCACACTAATGTGCAAGGTTTTATACAATGAGCTTTGTTGTATAAATCCACTATTATGGATTACAGCTCCAGTTTCCTTTAACATTGAATATTAGCATTTATTATTTATACAGTGCAAACAATGTGCTAAGTTTAGTATAATTGTCTTAGCTATTGATGATATAAAAACCTGGTTGTTATTTTTGTGCCTTCATAAATCCAGATGCTCCAGTTATCCACTGCTCCATTTACCCACCATTGAAATGTGGAATCTGCCACGCTTTGGCAGTATTTGTTAAAGATGGGAAACTCAGTTGATGGACTTGTGGATGACTGTACCCAAGTCACCGTGCCTGTATGAATAGACTCAGATGTCACAGTTGTAGCACTTACATGTATTTCTTGGGGATGAAGGATTAACAAATGATGGATTAGGCAAATTAATCTATGGTTTGTCAGGCGTACATTACACAAGGTTCAATTTAGGTTGATGGAGTTATTATTTATTATTTATTATTTGCTGTTGTGTGTCAGTAAGTGGCTCTCCCTAACATTATGATGTATGATAGCAGCCCGTGCCTGAGCTGCTGTATACAAAGGTCACCGTTTCTGTAATTAACCCCATTTTTCATGGTCTTTTAATGACTATACATTAATTTGTGTTGGTCTGGAATGTGACAAAGAAATGCATTTCCTTGGGTTAGATTTTCTTAAGCTAACAAGCTCCAGAAGATAGGAGTAGGAGCACAGGCTTTCGGGGTACAAGCACACCTGTTCTTCAGCAGATTGCCTGTAGCTGAGGTTCTCTGACCCAGGAATATTTTCAGGGAGAGAGGGAGGACTTAGAGTTACCTGCAGTGTGAGTTTTAAAAAGAGACATGAAGTGTGGGACTGCAGAGTGACACAGCAGCATAAACCCTTCAGCGAGAGGTGGGGATGTGGACCATAGTCACTCTTGAATTTTTTCTCTTTTTGGGCCCCATGTTGTACCATTGCAAACAGACCTTTGCAACAGAGAAATATCCAAGTCTTACAAGCTGCAGGGCTGCCCTGAGGATGGCCAACAGCTATCTTTCAGTGTGTTTTCTAAAGCGTTGTGATCCTGTTTCCCATTCTCTGAGCTACCTGACTCCTCTCTTCCAGCCCCCTCGTTCCTGCTGGGCTAGGTTTTTGGGATGTGCTTGGGGACGGGGGTTTCTCCATGGTTTCTCCATGGAGGTACCTCCGTGAGTCCTCCCCAAGGCTTTGGAGACTGCTGCTCCCATCTCGCAGCCAGCCTTGCATGAGTGGGCTCTGGGAGGTAAGAGCATTGAGCTACCCCCCTTGCCTGGCCAGTGCTGTCCCTGTTCCCAGACAGTGCCACTAAGCACGAAAATGCTCTTTTTTTCCCCCTCCTGATGCAGAAATTGAGGCCAGACTTTCCTGTAGAGCTGAGGCTGTATTGCTGCTCAAATGCTCTTTTTTTCCCCCTCCTGATGCAGGAATTGGGGCCAGACTTTCCTGTAGAGCTGAGGCTGTATCGCTGCTCGTGTGCAGCACCATCTCCCCATCTACCTGCGAGGGTAGGGGAACGGCAGGGTCCTGCCAGCCCGGCTGGTCCCATGCAGGCAGCAGCAGGTTTCGCTCTGAATTTCCCCATCTTTGTGGCTTAAGTCATAACCTTAAGGCTGGCAGAGCGCCCTGCTTAATGGTACCGCGGGCTAATCATTTACAGCAGAATGCAAAGGCAAAGAAGTGTGCTTTTAATCTTTACAAATGTATCTAGATAAGCCAGGAGACAGACTTATCTTTTGTATTACAAGAAAGGGGGGGGG
>Ga0065711_1030366_pt1 | contig 32709 bp, 22 predicted proteins | sample Hoacrofraction12_FD_59098 | JGI IMG/M metagenome (GOLD analysis project Ga0065711, IMG submission 59098) | Hoatzin crop microbial communities from Cojedes, Venezuela - Epithelial fraction 12 v2 (version 2) | ecosystem: Host-associated > Birds > Digestive system > Esophagus > Crop | place...
GGAGCATCTCTCCTATGAGGAAAGGCTGAGGGAGCTGGGCTTGTTTAGCCTGAAGAAGAGAAGGCTGAGAGGGGACCTTAGAAATGCTTATAAATATCTGAAGGGTGGGTGTCAGGAGGATGGGGCCAAGCTCTTTTCAGTGGTGCCCAGCAACAGGACAAGGGGCAAAGGGCACAAACTGAGGCACAGGAAGTTCCGTCTGAACATGAGGAAGAACTTCTTCCCTCTGAGGGTGACGGAGCACTGGAACAGGCTGCCCAGGTAGGCTGTGGATTCTCCTTCTCTGGAGATATTCAAGACCCGCCTGGACAAGGTCCTGTGTAGCCTGCTGTAGGTGACCCTGCTTCGGCAGGGGGGTTGGATGAGATGACCCACAGAGGTCCCTTCCAACCCCTACCATTCTGTGATTCTGTGATTCTGCATGATTGCCCTGCGTGTGAGCTCTGCTCACCAGGTCGATAAGCACGGGTTCTGCTGAGACCAAGGTCTCCGTGCTGCTTGGCTGAACTAGCTGAAAATCATGGGCAAAGACTTTAGCTGAAAAATCTGATTCTGCTGAAGCCAACATGAAATTGGAACACAGATGTCAGAATCCCAGGATTGTTTTGTTGCTGTTCAGGGGTGTGCTGCCACGCGTACACAGGAGCAAGGGAACTGAAGTCAGGGCCAAGGCAAGGATAAGCTTCGTTAACGACGGGTAGAAGAGCCGACTGCTAAAACGAGGAGTGACCGACTGTCCCCTTGAGAAGATGGGGACATTGGGCTGGGAGAAGAGCTCACCGGGGGCAGATCTTCACAGCCATCTTGGGAACAGTGATTCTCCTGGCTGATCTACCAAACCGCATCAAAACATCTCCAGCACAGCCTGGGGGTTGTTTCGTTTCATTCTGATTTTTTGATTTCATTCCAAGTCTTGTTGTTTGTTTGGATTGTTTGGGTTTTTTTATTCTTTTCAAGTTTTTCCACTTAGTCTAAACATTTGGGGCTGAATTTCTTGGTCATCTGCCCTATCTACTGTGCTCAAAGATGCCTCATCTCCCTCTGTCTCCTCTGTTCCCTGCCCTTAATGACTGTGAAAACTGGATCAAGAAAGCGAATGTTGCATTATTGACTTTTTTTTTACATGAAGCACATTGAAAATAGTAACACGTGCCTGCCTTTTCTAAGCAAAATACTTTGGATATATTGGACACACTGAGACATACAGATTTTGATTCCAGTGCTGTGCTTGGAATTCACAAGAAATTCCCCACCTCTCTAAGTATTTCCGTTCCTGGGGGGTGGGAAAAAAGGAACTTCCCATTTTTTTCCTAATTTGAGGTAGAAAGATATTAAAAGAATCAGCTTTTTTATATTTTTTCTGTATTTTTCTACCAGCATTGCCTTTAGCATTTATCACGTAAAAGGTATACACTAATTTTCATCAATTTATGCTAACATGAAACTTCCTTCTTTTCTTGGCACGTAGTATGCAAGCCTAATTTGAGTAAATTCTTCAAGGAAATGCTGTTCTTCATTCTGTTCGTTGCAAACATGCCAGCTGGCCTTTTTTTTCCTGTTAAATAACTTTGCATAGTATTTGAGTGTTGGATTTCATCAACATGGTAGTAGGGTAGTTCCTGCCAGACAGACAGGTAGTAACAACCCGCAGTGGGTCATTAAAATGGTGAATGTATTAAAAGCAGAGCAAAACTCACGTACTTCTCAATCTGGTAACCCTTCAGATGGAACTGAAGTAACAGAATGAGTTAAGAAAAACATGTAAAAAATAAAAGTTTTTTTTTCAGAAACATGTATGCAAAATCCTGATAGCTGCCTTGAAACCCACCACTATCTGTTTATGAGAGCATCCAAACTATTGTAGAAATTCTACATTTCTCCCAGTTTACAATGCCTGCTGCTTGGGACTGTCTCGCACGTGGGACCTGAAAAATGTTTTTAGCCTACTGTTCTTGTTCATAAACTTTCGCCACCATGTGCATTCTCTCTTCATTACTATCATTCCTCTTGTTACTCTAATAGCCGCTTCTGTGCATACCTGTAAGGGACAGGATGTTTTTAAACAATTCCCTGGAGTTTTGGGGTTTTACAAGGGGGAAATTATTTATGCAGCTGGCAGAAATTTGTCTATTTTCTAAAGGAAGAGCTTTAGAAAGAAAGAAATCACAGTGAGAAGAAAGCCTTGGGGAAAAAAACCTTGGGGAAAAAAGGAGCAGCAGCAGAGCTGTGGAGGGACAAACCACCAGCCACTTCGTTATCTCCCACCTGGTTTTATTTCCGCTTCTCAGTTTCCCCCCCCCCGGTTTCAGCATCTCCTGCTTGTTCTGCTGGCATGGATAACCACCTCAACACCTCCTTCCGAGTGGCAGCATCAGAGACTAAAGGGGCTGACGGGTGTTTTCCCTCATGGACTTCATTCAGAGACATCGGGGTGGGGTGTGTTTGTTATCCCACCCCTGCCACCACCCTGACTTGCTGTTGAAGTTGCAACGGGTACCCTGAAAGTCAGCAGAAAAATGACATGAAAGCACAGATGGCTCCAGATGACAATTCCTTAAACTGCTGCTGACCTTCACTAATGACCTCTGCCAGTGACAGTGACGTTCGCTTAAGGGTATTGCTGAACCAGATTTAAGGCATTCTAGCTTGCCATGGATGGTTCCATAAAGATACCTTTGAAAAGAGTTATTCACTCCAATCTCTTGGCCCAAGGCAGCACCAACCGTATCCACACCACCCTCAACAGGCATTGCCTGGTCAAACCTTGATGATCAGGGCTTTATATCCTTCCTGGAGGACACAGTTAGTGAACGACCTAAATCTGCCATGCTGCAATTTTCATCTCATCAACGCATGTGGAGAACCATTCCATGCCTCTTCAGTGACAACTTTTGGTGCATTTTGAGGCTGTTGTCATACATTTCTACCTTAAACCAGCCCAATTTCATTGTCACCATTGACCTTCCAGCTCACACTTCCAAAGGTGTTGCCTGTGCCTTGCTTGCGCCCATCAGGCACCATCCTCCAGCTGAGGCCTCACCTTAAATGACATCAGCCTGGCTTTGCCCAGGCATGATGAACGTGCTCCCTGGTTGATCATCCTGACCATTAATGAGGATATGGAAACATCCTTCCAGCTTGTATGTAAAGCAGGGCTTCCTCCCGACAGCGTGTCATTGGATCTGCGAGCTCCAGGGAATATTTCAGCCAAAATGTGATTTCCTAGGAAAATGTCACATCAGTGTCAAAAGCTTTACTAAATCGATGTACGTGGCATCTACCCCATCCACAGGCCTGATTTGTTTGACGTTATTTGTCCTTGAGAAACCTGTATGTGTTACACCCCTCCCTGTCATCTTCTAAGTACTTACAAACGGTTTATTGTTATTCTGGGGAGAACTGAAGATTATGCGATGGGTCAGTGATTCTCGAGTTCCTCCTTTTTCTCCTTTTTTAAAGTTTCACTTCATAATACAAGAACTGAACTGATCAAACACAGGGTGTATCTTCACCTCGCTTTTACATATGAGCCAAATACCTCTGACAGAGTTTCGCATTTGTGGTTACAGACTTCGGGAAGCCTGGCACAAACTTCAATATCTGCTTCTTTGAATTAATTTATTTTAAAAGAGAAAGAGTAACAAATAGTAAAGCAAAGGGGTTACTAACGTGATACTTCAAAATCACGAACAAATTCATACATGTATTACTTCTGAAATGCTCAGAACAAAAGTAAATGTTTTATTTAAACAATCTTTCAACTACTACAGGTTTATAACTGAAAAAATGTGGTGGGCGAAAGAGCTTTGCCTCCCTCTTGATGCTTAAAAAGGAGCAAACAGGGGGCAAAATTATTTGTATGGAAAATGGAAAGAATTTAGCCCACCCAACAACTTGGCACTGAGATGAGGCCATTCCTTTTATCTTTTTATGCGTTCTACTAAGCGCAATATTTGGGAGCGTTCCAATCACAGCAAATCAATATGTAAAATTCCTATTTTGGTTGGTTTTCTTCTTGCAGTCTATCACGGTACGTGTTCAAATAAAATTTAAACTGGATCTTTTTCCAAAACAGTCTCCTGCTTAATAGAGGAAAGAGAAGGAGACAGACTTATCCCAGTGGAGTTTTTATTGCTTGCACAAGCGAAAGGAAAAAGCGACAAAATGTGTGTGAAGTGGTGGGGGAGTATAAAAACAGCCATGTGGTCATCCCAAATAAGCAAGATGGACTCGTGGCCATGGTCTTGGTCTTCTTTGAAGGTGAGCTAGAGAATGCTGAGCCAAATATTGCTGTCACAGCAAAAAAAAAAAAAATTAGTTTTCACAAGAGTTGGTGGATGTTGTGCTGAAAACTGCAGAGTATTTTTGTGGCCAAGCCAGTGAGGTATATGCTTACTTTTAAGCACACAGATTGTCCCATTTATTTCACTTCCAGCACATGCTGAAAGCACATACTCTCAGTGGGGAACCTTGCAAACTGACAGATTTGAGAAGAGAAATATTTGATCTGTAGAGAAAGCATGAAAGGAAGGAAGAGAGATGGCTATGAGAAACAGCAGAGAATGAAGGACGTGTCTGTTTACTTCTCCCAGATGATACCTTTTTCTGACAGTAGCAAATAAAATAAGGCAGTAACTCCACCAATACCAATATTAAGTAAAAGTGATGCTTTTAGTAATTGCGCCAGGTATAACAAGGTTAAATTAATTCTTGCCATAATTCCTGTGATTTAAATTCAATTATCTCAGGGTCAAATTGCTCCGCAAAGTTTTTCATAGGGTCTACGAACTTACTTAGCGTGGAGTTGAAATTCTGGCATTGCTCTGATCATGTTCCCACGTTACTTTCAAGGGATCCCATTGGATGGTTTGCATAGCTATTTTTACTTTTTAATAAAGAGAGGATGGCACATGACTTATCAGAAAAGAAAACACATTTTTGCTACTTTAACCTTGTTTAAATTATATTTCCCATTTAAAGAAAGAGTCTTAATCCATGAAACAACCATAGCGTATGGGAGAGCTCCAATTAACGTTGACATAGACATAGCCAAGCCTAGTTTAGACAAATGAAAAAAATAACTGAAAGGGACATTTCTGTGTATTTCAGATTAATAAAGCTGAAATGTACAGGGGTGAATATTGCAAATACTTTTATTGAAGGCTCGTGTTAAAAATATTACATTCTGAAGTTGACCTTCATCTTGTCACTTACTGCAGAAGTTGCACGTGAATAATGTTTATTTTTGTTTTTAGGGAAAAATATTTTATTGTCTTCCTGAAGATTTGCCCAGTTAAAATTATGATATTATTAGTATTACAATGAGGTGTAATGAACAAGCATGTATTGCTACTAGGGCTTACAGTTGTAAGTAGTCTATTAACAGGATTCGCTAGCCTGCATTACTGCTGCCAAATAAAAGCATATCCAGGCACGTACACTTCTCCCACCTCCTTGGCGTTTTATGACCAACCAAATTCTAGGGAATTCGGTTGGTCCTAAAATCTTGCTTCACAGGGTGCTGAAGAAAGACCTCTCAGATTTTTCCTACAGTAATGCAAAGCTCTCGCCACTGGATGGAAGAAGCAGCGTGCCTGCTGGTGGGTCCTGCCAGCCCTGGGCATGGTGGGCATGGGCTGGTGGGGAAGGCGCGTTTGGCTCCCCTGTTTGCTGGGAGGGGGGTGCGGCTGGGATGCTGCGCAGAGTAGGACGTAGGCTGGTTTGCTCATGTCACTGGGAACGGATCCACTGGGCTGTGGAATAACTGAGGAGCTAATTCTTCCCTCACCAGGAAGAGTGGAGCAAGGCAATGGTGACTAGCAAACGCATTTTTTTACCAGATGAATAGCAAGAGGGTAAATTAAGGACAAAGTTTGGAGATGCTTTTTGCTTTATGTTTTTCTTCACTCATAGGGTGTAGGAACAGGGATATGATTTACAACCAACCTTTTCTCTTTTGCGAGTTTTGTGAAACTTCATGAGAGTTTTACGTTTGTGACCTGCGGGTGAAGCTATGCCAGGAGGAAAGGTCTGTGGTTTGAATGGAAAAGTACCAACGTGATGAATCTAAAAGCAGCTGAGCAGTTCCCAGTCAACCAGATTTATTAGGCACCAGTTTCTAAGATGAAAGTGTTTGAATCCCACGGAAACATGCAGAGAAGGAATCAGAGACAGGCAGCCTTTAAGTGATAATATTTGCAGATGTCATGAAGATCGAGGGCATGGTAAATCAAGAAAAGGGCAAATCATTGAAAGAAATTATTTGGGTTGGCTGGTGAGATGAACATAAGCAAATATGCAAATAAGCATTTCTAAACAGCCAAATGCAAAGCTGTGCACTTAAAGTCTGTAGGAAACATTTACCTTTATGAGGGATATTTTAGGGGATAGCCTTGATTTTGGCAAGGTCTTAGGGGGTCATGGTGATTAATCAGCTGTCTAAGATCTGCAGCCAGAATCAAATGGTAAATTGGATTTATGAGTAGAATTGGATCTATGAACAGAAGAATTTCTGATACTTTTAAGTGAGTGATATTGCCTCTGTGCTTGGTACTGAGGTACACCCAACTGCAGTACGGCATGTGGTACTGTTGTCCACAGTCCAAGATAGATGATTATTGTTTAGAAAGGGTGCAAGGAAGAGCCTGCAAAGCACCTGAAAAACCACAAAACACTCTTTCTAGTTAAAGACTCAGGGAGTTTGTTCTGATTAACAAGAGAAGTTGAGAGATGATTTAATCAAAGCTTGGAGGTCCCAAAATAGGAAAGATGTCAAAGAGGTTCTTCACTCTATGTGTGACCTATCAGAAACTCTACCTACCATAAGTTTAAAATTAGGGCTATAAAAAGACAGATTTTAAAGCAAGGATAAATTAATCATTGGAATAACATACTGTTTTGGTTTGGCCTGGATAAATGCCAGGTGCCCACCAAAACCATTCTATCACTCCTCCTCCTCAGCTGGACGGGGAGAGGAAATATGATGAAAGGCTCATGGGTCAAGAGAAGGACAGGGAGGGATCACTCACCAGTTACTGTCACGGACAAAACAGACTGAATCTGGGGAGAAAAGGAAAAGTTTAATTTATCACCAATCACATCAGAGTAGGACAATGAGAAATAAAACTAGGTCTTAAAACACCTTTCCCCCATCCCTCCCTTCTTCCTGGGCTCAGCTTCATTCCTGATGTCCCTACCTCCTCCCCCCGCGCAGAGCAGGGGGACAGGGAATGGTGGTTGTGGTCAGTTCATCACATGCTGTCTCTGCCTCTCCTTCCTCCTCAGGGGGAGGACTCCTCACACTCTGCCCCTGCTCCAGCATGAAGGTTCCTCTCATGGGAGACAGTTCTCCACAAACCTCTCCAACGTGAGTCCTTCCCATGGGCTGCAGCTCTTCACAAACTGCCCCAGTGTGGGCCCCTTCCATGGGGTGCAGTCCTTCAGGAACAGGCTGCTCCAGCGTGGGTCCCCCACGAGGTCACAAGCCCTGCCAGCAAAGCTGCTCTGGCGTGGGCTCCCCTCTCCATGGGTCCTGGCAGGAGCCTACTCTAGTGTGGGGCTCCCCACGGGGTCACAGCCTCCCTCCGGCATCCACCTGCTCCAGCATGGGGTCCCTTCCATGGGCTGCAGGTGGATACCTGCTCCACCATGGACCTCCATGGGCTGCAGGGGGACAACCTGCTCACTATAGTCTTCATCATGAGCTGTAAGGGAAGAGTCTCTGCTCCAGAGTCTCGAGCACCTCCTCCCCCTCCTTCTTCACTGACTTTGGTGTCTGCAGAGTTGTTTCTCTCATATCGTCTCACTCCTCTCTCTAACTGTCATCTCACCCAGAGTTTTTTCTTCCCTTTCTTAACTATGTTATCCCAGAGGTGCTACCACCGTTGCTGATTGGCTTGGCCTTGGCCAGCAGTGGGTCTGTCTCAGAGCCGGCTGGCACTGGCTTTATCAGACATGGGGGAAGCTTCTCGCAGCTTCTCACAGAAGCCACCCCTATAGCCCCCCCACTACCAAAACCTTGCCACGCAAACCCCTATCACATACCAAGGTTTGTGGTTCAAAATTTTCAAACAGAAGTCTGGATGTTGTTTTAAAAGAAGTTGTGCTTCAAACTCAGGTGGATCTTGTGACTTGCTCTACAGAGAACTAAATAATCAACTAACACTATTCTAGACATGTGAAATCTTCTATAGTATACGTATTGTATAGGCTCTACTGACCAGATAATCACCAGGGAATCTTCTGAGTTTATAATCATGTAAATATGATACATCTTCTGTAGGTTAGGAAAAAAATCTATTTTATTAGAGCAAATAGGGGCATACAAATATCCTCACCCTGCCCCAAAAGCAATATTTTTTGTCATTAGAGGAGGTCTGGGTCATTATAAAAACCAGAGCATTAAGAATCCTACAGTGGAGGCACGTTTTCTGCATCTTCCATCTTATGCTCCTCATGACACCCTAGATGGTAATGATTGAAGCTCTCTATTTATTAGATACGACAGCTTCCACTGATGAGGGTGTTTGTAATTCTATGGGAAGAGCAAATGCTAAGATGAAATGTCGTTAATTTTCTAACCACTGAGTTGTTGCTTTGGTAGACGACTGACACAGTGGTTCTGTGAACATTTAATACCAGCTCTGTGCAGTTGTGCGTCATGTAGCAGTACAAATCTGATGAAAATCAGGAAAGAGCATATGATTCCATTTCAGTTGGTTTAGCCAGAGCACACAGCACACTGTTTACATTCACTTTATAATTTTATATTGATTTTATGCTGGCTGCAGGAAGACAGCGTGAAGTTAGAGTCGCCTAGACAGAATACTTGCTCTGCATTAAATCTGCTAGGACAAAATTCTCCCTTCAATATATTGTTAACAAATCTGAATCAGTGGAGTGACTCTGTACCAGTATATTGCATTCTTATGATTCCAGTGGCTTTGAGATCTGACACTAAGTGCCCCAAAAAACAGATTCACTGTATTGTCAAACCACAGCTTGAGAGCCAAGCTGAACTGAGAGTTAAAATGGAGACACCAAAGAGTAATCTCATTGTGCCTGCTCTCCAACCACAGATGGTAGTATTGCCAAGCCCTGGGATACCTTTGAAATTGCCAGTGACTCCTGAAAAGAAAAAAACAAGCACACAAAAATCTCCAGCCAAAACAGGAACACTTTCAGGAAAACAGCTGGAGGTAAGGATGGTTTACTTTGAGCTTCCTCTTTCAAAGTCAAGCTGTGTCTCTTTAGATGTAGACCATCATTTGGAAGAGGATAAATTCCCTCATGATTGACCTACATGGAGTTCTGGGTTCTGGGAGTGTGCTGTGTGAGCTGGGCACGCCAATTAATTTTAAGGATGGTAGTAGTCGTTGTAAATGAATGATCTGCAAGAATGAGTAACTTCTTTGTCAACTGGCTGAACAATTTTAAGAAACCATAAAGGTGAGTTGGTTGGAGGTTGGGCCACAATGATTATATTATTTTTCAAAGCCAGAAGGAGTCATGGTGACAAAAATGCACTTTGAAATTAGCTTGGGAGGGAATATTCCATAAAACTCAGCAATACAGGTATTGGTGTGGTCAGTATAAGAATAAATTCTGGTGGACTGATTTTTAAGGATGAATGCCTCAGACAGTCTGGAACTGCAATATCAGAAATTACAACATAGGTAGCATGAGAAACAAGCACTTCAAGAAGTCCAGACATATAGTGAGTGCAGTCTTTGTGGTGGAAATCTGGAATAAGACCACTGCTCTTCATGGTGGTGGATGAACTTGCCCCTGTGAAAGCCAGATCAGGTTCTATCTCATTACTCTGTATTTTGAAAATGAATTTTAAAAACATGTTTCAGGGCATGGAACAGTCCCAGACAGGGGAGTGTCACCTTCTGATCTGTTGAGTTTTACATGGCTTTTATTATGTGAATCCACAAAGGCTCTGTCTTTATGAAGAGGCATTAACTTCCATGTATCCAGAACAGTTGTGTGCCAAGTCCTCAAAGCACAGAAGTAGTTTCTGGAGTATCGTTTTGAAGACTCATGAAAGCACCACTTCATAAAAATACACAATAAGCCTGATGGTCTTTTTCTTCTTTTACTTGGAGGTCCAAGGGCTCCCATCCTCATGTATTTTCAGAATGCAGAGTCTCTCATACAGTCATACAGTACATAGAATACATCTTGCCTGTTGGTTTTTTTTTTTGGCTTATTTTCAACCCACATTGAGAAAATACACAGCTAAAAATACTTCAGGATGCTTTCCAGGGAATACCACCCATGTGTCCCTCAAGAGACTCTTCTTTAACATTTCTTAACCAACATGGTATTCAGTGTTACCAGTGACAGACTGTGCCTCCATAAATAAGCTGCGTCAGTTCCTAATATGAGCTGTGCATTGCATATGGTGGAATAATTGCCTTAAAAGAACGTCGAGGCCACAAAAGGAAGCAGTCATAGAGGTAAGAAATGCCAAAATTAAGGCAGTCTGTGCAAACTCAATATGGTCCTGTTGTGCAAATGTCCAGTCTGAGCCAGTCTCTCATTACAGCTTATTTTTACCTCCTGATTAATTTCAGCTACAGGTACTTACTATTCATCGGATGGGAACTACTTGAAATTTCTTTATATTCTTCATTTGTAGTAACCCTCTTAATGGCTTTACACATCATCTTTTACTTCCTATCTGTATGGACCAAAAGTAGAGAAGTCAGTCAGCATGAACATGGGTTAGTTGACGAACTGTGTTGGCTCTGGTCCTCTCTGCATACCTTCCCTCTCTGGTGTGGCAAAGTTGTGGTCAGATCCTCATGGGACACGCAAAATAACTCATCTGTATTTCAAGGAATTTCCCTGCTGTGTTTCCAGACACCTCCTTCCAAACAAGGCCCTGGTATCCCTAGCAGTGGAAAGCATTATGCAAGCCAAGCCTAGAGATGCTACCAGCTCTTTTTCCGCCTCACATAGCATCACCCTCACAACTGCCACAGGAAGGAAATCCATACATCAGCAGTGTCTGTTCATGAGCCATACACCTCTGAACTACTGAGTGGAGTTACTTTCTCGAGGGAAGTACAAAATCCTGCTTCCTGATGCACCAAAGATCTCCAGTGAGCATCCCTCCTTCAGTCATCCTCCTTGGTTTCAGAGAACTGAATCCCATAGCATGGGTCACAGGGAGAAGCAGACTTTTGTCCAAATTCCAGGTCTGCATTTTTTCCATGAGCAGGCACCTATCAGTACCAGGTTGCAGAAAAAAAATCACAGAATCATAGAATGCTTTGGGTTGGAAGGGACATTTACAGGTCATCCAGCCCACCCCCCTGACATGAGCAGGGATATTTTCAACTAGATCAGGTTGCTCAGAGCCCCATCCAACCTGGCCTTGAATGTTTCCAGGGATGGGGGCTCCACTACCTCTCTGGGCAAACTGTTACAGTGTTTCACCACCCTTATGGCAAAAAATTTCTTCCTTATATCCAGTCTAAATCTACCCTCTCTTAGTGTAAGGCCATTGCTCCTTGTCCTGTCGCAACAAGCCCTGCTGAAAATACTTGCCCCATCTTTCCTATAGGCCCCTTCAGGTACTGGAAGGCTGCAGTAAGGTCTCCCCGGAGCCTTCTCTTCTCCAGGCTGAACAGCCCCAACTCTCTCAGCCTTTCCTCACAGCAGAGGTGCTCCATTGCTCGGATCATCTTTGTGGCCCTTCTCTGGACCCGCTCCAACAGGTCCATGTCCTTCTTGTGCTGAGGGCTCCAGAGCTGGACGCAGGACTCCAGGTGGGGTCTCACTAGAGCAGAGCAGAGGGGCAGAATCACCTCCCTCAACCTGCTGGCCATGCTTCTCTTGATGTAATGCAGGATATGGTTGGCCTTCTGGGCTGTGAGTGCACATTGGTGGCTCATGTCCAGCTTTTCATCCACCAGTGCCCCTGAAGCCTTCTTGGCAGGGCTGCTCTCTATCCCTTCATCCCCCCGGCTGTAGGGACCCTGCACTTGGCCTTGTTGAACCTCATGAGGTTCACACAGGCCCACTCCTCGAGCTTGTCCAGGTCCCTGTGGATGGCATCCTGTCCTTCGGTGTGTCAGCTGCACCACTCAGCTTGGTGTCATCTGCAGATTTGCTGAGGGTGCACCCACCACCCAAACCCTTTGAACAGGGAAGAAAATGCATTCTGTTTGAGAAATCATTGGAAAACCAGATGTCTAAGGGGGTGCAAAGCATTGCTGCTGCTATTAATGATGCAATGGTTAATGATTTCAAGTATTTAGGATACAGTTAATTCCTTACATCAACTCATCTAGGTGTACAAACAGAACTTGTAGGATTTGACTTCTTCCTAAAAGCCTATTTTGCATTGGATCACAACAACAGATTCAGGGACAAGTATGACACTGACATGCAGAACTTTGCAGAACCTCCCCTAGCATTAAAACAGGCAACTCCCCTTCCTGCTAGGCTAATGGGAAAAAAAATAGCACCATAGCTCCGAGCAGCCCTCAGGCACTCTGCTGCAGTTGTGGAAGTCTTTCTGTTTTGCCTCTGGCAGGGTGAAGGAGCCCTTCCTCACATCTTCCAGGGGAGGTGAAGAAGATGAGCCCTACCAGGCTTCTCTAAGTCCAGTGTCTTTGAGAGAGGGGAGGCTTCTTGCATCAGGGAAGGAGAGCTGCCAGCTTTGCCTTGAGCTGGTGTTTTCTACTTCATGTTACTGATTGGGTCTTCAAACAGGGCAGTGCAGAAGCTGTAAGATGATTTTTTAAATTATATTTTACTATTTGCATAAGCTGGTTGTTTACTATGAGATCAAACAAGTTGCTTACTTGCATCTTACTATCTCAGATATGGCTCCTTTGAAGTGGACCTGTCTAAAAAGGTTACCCACGTGTGTCTGTAGCCTCCACTTTCTTGGGGAGCCTCAGTAATCCGCAGTTACAGGCATAAGATCGGCTCCCTCTGAGATCACGGTGTAAAAGCATGCAGAGCCTGCCTAGTGCTGATATCAATTTTTCACATTGAATCGTTGAAGCTGAGGAAGCTGCAGCTGCCAAAAAATGGGAACATTTTTAAATTAAGGCACCACGCGGACCCAGGAAAATTCTTGCTTAGCAAATGAAATGAGGACAAACAGCAAAAGAGAGGTACTTCATTACTGATTTTATCAGTTAACTTTCCTCAAGGGTGCATCAAGTTTCCTCTTTTTTTTTCTTTAATCGACTCTCCTGCTGAGTGTAGAAGGGAGGAGAAGTCCAAGACCTCAGTGACCCGTTCAAAGCTGGTTCACGCCATAGGTGTGCATGGGAAGATCTGCCGTAGCAAGGCAGACCTTAGCACTCTTCACCTTCTGTACTTGGGCAGAGCAGCATCTCCTTTCACCTCCTCCTTCCACATAGCCAGTGGTTTTGAATTCTCCAGGGCACAGTCTATGCTTGAGCTGGTGAGAGTTATCACAAGGGGTCTGGGACTACAATGTAAAAGCGGCCAAGGCACGCAGTTATTCAGCTATATTTATCCCTTCTGGGAAGGGAAGTGGAAGCAATGAGGAGAGGTATGTTGGTGGAACTGAGCAGCAGGAAGGAGATGACATTTCAAAGGAGGGAAAATGCAAATGGGAATCTACTGAAGGCTAGGTATAGGGAAGGGAAGACGGGAGCTGAACAGAGGAGGAGCGTATGTACCCAACAGTCATCGTGCTGTCTATACATATGTTGCAGTTGGCGTCATCCTCTCTGTGCCTCTGCTTAGCCTTCCCATCAGCAAGGAAGTGAAAAGAGTATACAGGTTTCTTTTTCACATACATCTTTCTAAGTCGCTCAACCATACCAGTTCCTTTCCACCTCAAGTAAGCAAGTGGATACAAGAAGACAGAAATAAATGAGAATGTAAGAAAGACACACTCTTTCACACTCTTACAATCGTCAGACTAAATGCATCATTACCGCAGCTCCACGGAAGGCAATGAAGCTGAAATTAGTTCTTCATGCGTGGATTACAGTGTTGCATAGTGATTTTTAGGAATCCATAAAATGCAGTATAAATAGTTTATGCTCAGTCCTAAGGGTGAGGTGTTTAATTTGTTTACTTCTGTTAGATCATGGTTATTCTGCAAGCTCAAGGAAATACCTGATTGAAAATTGTGGTACAAATGAGAGAATTATTTTGAAAAAAGGGTGGAAAAGAGCTGCAGAGTGATAAAATGAAAGTCAAAAAGCACCTCCGTTTGAAGAAAGCTGGAAAAATAGTTTCGAAAAATACAGTAGAGGTGTGTAAGCCCAGAAACTACAGGAAAAACAAGCAAAGTTATTATACCCATTTTCATTTGTTCAAGACAGAAGAAAATTATAGAGACATGAAAGGCAGCAGAGGCATCATGCCAGACAACTTTCTGATGGATAATGGTCAATCCAATCTTGCCATTTTGTGTTCTTTCTTTGCCTATGCCTAGCATCCATCCGTCAGGTTTTGCTGCACGTCACACCCACATCTTGAACACAGCCTCAGATGGACTCAATTCTTAGATTTTCTTCCTGAAGGAATAAAAAGTTCACTGAGGTGGAGAAGAATTGGAAGTCAGTAACCTTTAATATAGAACAGACTCCAAATTCAGGTTGTTTCATAAAAAGTAATCAAAACAAACAAAAAACCCTGCAAAAAATCGGATTAGCAGGATGGAACCATAAACATTGAACACAATAATAACTGATCTAAATTAAACGCAAGTACATAAGGAGGCTAAACCTTTCAGTCACAATCTGTTGCATTAGTGCACACAAACACAGACTGGTGCTGTTGTTTCTGGTTCTTAAGGAATAAATGTCACTTTGTGACCCCTGACTGCATCTGAAGTCACTAAATCCATCTGCTGCCTTTCACGCATGCAGAATGCATTTTCATCCCCTCCAAGCCATGTTCATTGGCCAGCTTGATATAATTAAAGGGCCTGCATGACACATTCAGATCCTGGAATTTCAGCCATTAATTTACGTATGCATACTGTAGTGTCTCCCAGGTACAGGAGGAAAGGGGAGCACAAATAGCAATAGTGCTAAGGTGCGTCCCTTGCCATTACAGGCTGTCAAATGTGATGTTAAGAAATTTGACAAATAATAAAGACAGCAGCTAATTTCAGCAAGTGCAGTCTAATTTAATTTCTTTTTGTAAAACCCTCTCTTAGTGTTGTTGGTAGTGTCTCTGTAGGCTGAGGGGAGTGTGGAGAATAACATGTATCTCCTTCCATTAAATGAATGTAACACCTTCATTCAATGGCAATATGCTAACTTGTCAAAACTCATCCTCTTCATACTACACAATAAAACATTCATTAATGCAACACAGTACTATGTTGCCACCCAGCTCACCTAGAAGAAAAATTCCACATTAACGATTTTGTACCATCTGTTGCTTTGCCTAAGCAAGTTTTCCCTTGAGAAGATAACCCCTGTGAGATGTTAATTAACATCGTTTGGAAAAAGCCTGAATAAACCTCTTGCACTGAATCAGTCTTAACATACTAAATTATTTTTAATTCTTCCCCGTCTACATATTTCTTTTGACCCAAAGCATATTTTCTCCTTTTTTCAGAGAAGCTTGAATTTCCTTCCAATTTTGGGAGAAATGCAAGCCAACCAGCTGTCAATAAAGATTGTCCCATCTTATTAAAGATTAAAATTGAACTGAATCAGTGGTCTTTGGTATTGCTCCCACAAATACTATTGTTGCTTTTGATCAGTTCATGTGGACATGATTGCTTTTTCAGAATAACACCATTGCTAAGGTACCCACACAACTCAATTCCTGACTTGCTGAATCCATAACTTCTGTTTTATATCACGTTGTTTGGCATAGAAGTAGAATGAAAATCTTTTGGAAGAGAGAATGTTTTTAAGAGAAAAAGTGCTTTTCTCAATCAGAAGAATAAAAGCAATCTAGATACATTTGTGCTGCCTGACTGAAGTTTTGTCTCTTTGTTCACATTTTTGGCTAGGTCTGACAAAGATCCTCCACAAGAAACTCTGGATCTCGAGGCAGAGAAGAAGGGAAGAGACTGCAACCTATTGTTCACCTGGATGTTCCAAAAATATCTTTCATGTGTCAAGCGGTATGATGTAGGTGGTATAATTTGGCATTATCGTGCATTGCTACTTGTCCATCACCACACTTCTTAAAAAACAATCCCTGTCATTGGTATGGTGTCTATGCACATCATGATTGCACTTTTTACTTTGCTGCAAAAAAACCCCAGATTTCAAAATACTCAGAATAGGATTGACTAATCTTTACCAAAATTTATGTATGTATATATCAATATACATATAAAATGTGATTTCCAAGGGTTTTTTTAATAGGCATTTATAGACAGAGAGATTTCTATTTTATTACTTATTTTTTTAACCAAAACAGTACGTTTGCAAAACTTACCAACAAGGATTCAAAGAAAACCCATGCAGTAATATGGAACTGAATTCTGAGGTTTAAGTTAGATTGTTAGTAGAACTGACTGGTTTACAGTCTCCTTGGGAAAGTACTAGGCAAAAAGCTTTCATGGCACTTCGCCCTTCCGTGACCGATGTAGCGGTATGAGCGCTGGTTACTTGGGCAGCTGATCAACAACTTCACCTTGGCTGTAAATGCAATGCTGGGAAGAGATTAAGAAAAGGAAACACAAAGGAGGGAGATAATTTGAATAGAAAAGGAATAATGCCTAGGATTGTGAGCAGGCAAGTAGTTTTAGTTGTTCTCAAGTACAAGAAAAAGGACCTGATTCTTACAACATATCAGTATGAAGTTAGCTGGCATTTAAAGAAGAGGTGCTGAGAGAATTTCAGAGCCCTTACCCATCAAGTCTTACCCAAAATGCCAGATTCTATCCATATAGAGGATGAAGAATGAAGGGACTATTTTGTACAAGTACAAAATAAAACATGCAGATATTATCTGCTTCTGGCAGTAAGGAAACCTTGAACTTGAGAAGGTCTAGATTGTTTATCTGGGGCACACCTTACTATTGTGAAGATACATAGGTTTTATTCTTGATAGCACTGAACTAAGACCTGTTTCTTCCACCTTATAAAAGTGACTGTATGACTCAAAGATACTGGATATACATACATTATATATTTAGCTTGAATCGTACCAAATTTACATAGATTAGGCATGCAATTCTATTTACATTTCTCATTCTATTTTGTCTCCAGTCCATAAAGTCGGGATTTTTTTATTTTTAATTTTTTTTAAACTGTTTTTCAACAGCACAGTCCATGGGAAACTGCTTTTCACCTTGCACCGTAGAGACCCTTTCATGAGGAGGGCACAGAGATGTGATCCTAGGACAAACTAGGTTGGCATGAATCCCAGCCTCCAACACTCTCACACACTTCTGAGGAGACTACGACAGGAAACAAGACAATGGCTAGAACTAGCGTGGGATGCCATCTTTAAACCAAAAGCTCATAGAGTAAGTGTGGATACGTGTGCATATTCTATAAGGCATCTGATCTAGGAGCTCTTGGCAAGGTAACTGAGAATTTACAACAATCAAAAATTAAGATAATAATCAGTGGTTTAAAAATCCACTAATTGAGAGGTGCCTTATTATCATTAAAGGGTTGCTTTATTAGGTCCTAAAGGGATTTGCTCTTATTCTGCAGTATAATATTGTCATCAGCAATTCCAAAGCAAACAAGCATACTATATTGTAACTGTTTCCAGATGATACAAGGTTTGCAGGAATGGCCAATAATGCAGAATCCAGGTGACCGAGCCCTCTCAATCATTTGATAAGCTAACTATGAAAGTTTTAGGGCAGTCATGTACAAAGCAATACTTTGAGGAACGAAGCAAAGCGTCTGAGGTCATGGAAGCTAGAGACTGAACATATGCTCTCAGCCTGATCCTCTTAATAAGGATGGACACAGTCTTTACTGTACAATAGGAAACTGTATTATCTCTGACATTGGCGCAACTGTCACTGTAATGTAGCGGCCAGCCTTGACACTGGCCTGGACACTGTAAGTGTCCAGTAAAGAGTCACAAAAAAAGGGTCAAAATGTTACAAAGCTTACAAAACAATCTGAATAAATTGTTCCACCATCTAACTTGGCCTTAATTTCTGATCATTGGAATGTCTTGCACTTTTCTCTGTTCAAAGAAAGACTCCTCTATAACTAAATCACTGTTCCATGTAACGGGAATTACAAATTCTGATCAAGATAAATCAAACTTTTCCTTAGGCAAGCTAAGAAGATTGAGCCCACTGTTTCATTTTACTGCAATGCCTACTTTTTAATCTCTTTATCAGTCTAGGCTCCTGCTATAGGCTCTTAGTTTTTGTGGGAAGTAAAGGGTTGAGGGGCTTTTTTCTGATATTTGTGTTTTGGCTATAGTTAACGCAAAAGTCGGAGTTCTTTGAGCCCAAACTTCCCATTGCCTCTCTGCAGAAACTAGAATCCAGTTGCAAATACTGGGACTAACTTTAAAAAGCTTGCAATGTCTCAAAGTAAGCTTTGTCCCTTCTGTGAAGACTAGTTAGGCAGCTTTTCTTGATTGGGTGTTGGTTTTTTTTTTCCCCAAACTAAGCACTGAGGGCAAAACTCACTCCTTTGAGGAACCCAAAGCATGGAGCTGACTTCTGGTGATCACCTGCTCTGAGGCTGAAGAAACTTCAGCGCAGGGAAGCAAAGCATTGTCAGTTGAGAGCTCAACTCCAGGATCCTCTCTCCTTTTTAACTCTGCTTAATTCTATGACTGAAATAAGGATAACAGGGCCTATTTTTGGTTTTAAATGTAATTTATTATGCAATTGTTGCTTAGTAAATGAGTTTACATGGGATACAATAATACAGAACTTAAACCTTACTTTAAAATCTGTCTTCCAAATCAGTGTCATGCTGCTAGTGGTTCAAGATCAGTGCCGTCAAACATTAACAAAATACAGGAAATATGTCCTTCTTTTTCAGGAAATGCTTGTACCATTGAGTCAGTAAAACTGTTTCAGCTTAAGAGAATCAGTTTTAAATACTACTTACAGACATGCCCAACATCTTATAACAGCGGTAAATATTACTGGTACATTAAGTGCTTGCTTAAATTCAGAAGCTAGCAGATGAACTAACTCTGTTAGTTTTTCTCTTCCTGTATATAACATGATATAACAGCTTGATGAGGCATTTGCTATTAAAACATTTCTGAAAATATATTTAGGAAATGTACTTTCTGTACGATATACCAATTTTGGGTCTTGTGCAATGGTGCACATAATACATGTATCTTCTTTATATATTACAGGTATGTATTCATGGATAGCAGAAGAGAGGAAAACAGAGAAAAGTATGCTTCTTTTTTAACAGGGATAAACAACACTATCTCATTTTCACCAATAGAATTTACGTTATTTGGTTTTGAGTCCTAAAACACTTCATTTTAAATTTATTTAAGTTAAAATATATGTGGTATCACTAAACTGAAACTTCTGATCACAACTCTATACCTCAACTTTTCCTCTCTTTTCCTGTCTTGTAAATGGAGAGAAGTTATAAGATACAGGCTGGATTCCTCACTACAACTCAGCTTTGCTGAAGGGAAGAGGTTAATGGGAACATCACACTTCTAGTTCCCGTCACTAAGCCCCCAAGTTATGTACTCTAACTGCTCTTCTACTTTGTCCTTCTTGCTGTGGTCTAAAGGATGATTCTGGTCCCACTTCCTGCTGCCAGCATTCAGCCCATTTATGCCTAGAAAACCATGAGAAAAAGAAACAAAGAACAATGATGCTGGATCTACAGCAGCCAGAGAGCTTTCTTTATACTCCAGACACTTAGTGGTCATCGGTGCAACCACCTTTATTGCCCCAGAAGGTCTTTTCCAGACATTCATGTCCTTCTCCTGCTTTGTAGAACCACAACAGTAAATTTCCAAACATGATTTCCCGCTTGCATCTGTCTGTCGTTTTGCCTCTCTCTCTCCCAATTCATTTCACATATTCTGACATGATCCAAGAAAACAACAGATGGCAACTTCATCCAAGTGGGTGTTATCCACGAGGGACTGCAAAACAAGAGCTTGTTTTTCAATAACTTCCTGCCTTTCAGGTTAAAAGTTTCAGAACCTACTTCACTTCTCTAATGTGAGTCTCAAAAACGACTTAGGACGGAGTGGTTGGCTTAGAGAGGGAAAGATCTGCTGTTGACTTCAGTAAGCTGGGATTGAAACCTGCCCTCAAACAAAATTTTGAATCTAACCTCTATTGACTAGATTTGGATGTGGGATTTTTAATGTGTAATGCACAAGTAGCAATGATAATACAGTCCGGCAGGAGAAACAGAGGTAGTATAAAAAAAAGGAAGAGAATGAGAAGTTGGGTAGTTGTGGGAAACATCTGTTAAAAAACCGTTGGCAGATTAAAAAGCTTGGGAGAGAAGGGAAAGAGGAAAGGAGGCATGAAGGAGGGAAGGAACATAGGAGGAAAGGGGGACAGGACAAAGGAGGGGAGGAGTAAAGAGAAAAGGAAGGAGAGCAGGACAGGTATAAAATGTAACAGGGCATATTTAGTCGTGGTGGTTTTGCTGAACTCCTCCTCAACAGAGTTCCAGTTCTTCAAAACTTCAGGGCTTCTGGTTGTGCCAGAAAAAAATCAATGAACATAAATACTGTAAAAGGGTTACAAACAATGAGACAGATTTTTTGTTAGATTTCCTTGGGTAGAAGTGGGACAATATCTGTACCTCGTCCTGAGAGGAAAGTAAGGAAAAGTTTTCCTTCTGTTCCTCAACAAAAAATACCTTTTTAATCAGCAAAGAAAGAGGAGTGAAAATAACTCTGGGCTACATATGGTGATTAGCTATGAAATGGGTAAGTAAGCATATGAAGCATGAGAAAATTTAGCTCAGGTCACAGATGAAGTTTTAGCTTTTTCTTCTTTTGCTAGGCCGGCTCAGCCTACAGCTTAATCAGTACAGCAGGCTACAACTAATATAATTAATAGCTGTTACTGAAGAAAGGGGTACATATTATTAAAAATAGTGTCAGGACACAGAAAAAATAGTGAGAATATAAAAGCAAAAGTAGGAGATAATCTTTATTTCTGGCATAAAGGGGGGCACAACTGAACTAGGATACAGGACATGTCTGTTGACACCACTGAAGAGGTTTCAAAAGGCATACAAAAAAGAGCAATTCAAATCAGATAAAGACATAAGTAGTTAGTTGGCTTTGTCTCACCTGCCTTTGGGTGCCTGAAGTAACCCGTTCAGACCTGAGCTAGTGAGGCAAAGTTCCCATTAGAAAGAAACAGATGTTTCAAGAGAACAATTTGTCTGAATACAGATACCTGCCTTAGGTCAAGATGAATTGCCCTTTCAGGGTTTTTCTGGGTTTTTTTGCTGTCTATAAGGTGGACCTTCTGTTGACTGCTCAAACTCAGATAACTAATATCTATTTGCTCAGGTTAGAGCAATTCAAGGCAACCCAGGATATACATTGTCACTAAATAAAGCATCAAGAACTTTATTGAGATGAGGAAGACTTTTGTACTGGGTCTGGAAGGACTGTGGTGGGTTGAACACAGCCAACAGCCAAATGCCCATACAGCCACTTGCTTACCTCCCTCTCACGTGAGACAGGGAGAGAGCAAGTGTCTGTGTGAGTACTGGCTGTTGGCTGGGGTCAATCCAGAACAACTTTCTGTTTTGTCAGTCTTGTACTAAAATCCTTTATTTTGCCTACTTGTCAGGAAGACTTTGTATGTTGGTCAATCTAGTTGAATTAAAAGATTGCTAAATAATTGTTCACAAACCCCTGGAGCTATAAAAGCAATATGAAATACTGCTATCATTAAACACATTTTGCACTACGTGTACCTTCTGTAAAGAAACAGTAGGAATCTAAATGATGGCTCTTTCACACGGACTTGTTAATAATGAGAAAGCTTTCCAGTACCAAGAAACAAGGTTTGTGAAATATAGATGTCATATTTTTAGCAGCAACATTTTGCCTGAGCTAACATACTTAGCAAGGAATTAAAATTTAAATCTGGATTTCCTGATACTGACAAGGAAGCAAGAGAAGTAAGAATGCCACGCAAATTACTCAGGAAAAAAAAAAAAAAAAGGATTATTGTGTTTAATTGTACACACTCTTTCTATTTCTTCCACTTAATTTTTTTCGTGATTTCAGCGCAATGGTTTCTTCAGTTTGTCCCCCTCTAGTGGATTACCCCTTCTGTGTGTCAGCAGAGCCCTCAATCTGGAATTTTTCTTTTTTCTTCACTAGCACTGTGTGGCTACAATGTTATTATTATAATTGAACAGTCTATACACAGCAATGCCTCTAATCCATCCCTGATGACTGCATGTTTCAAGCTTATATTTGTTCCTATTGCCTCAGGTATCAGCTGACTGGGCTACAATTCATGCTAAGTATTCTCAATCCTCTTCTCAGTTTAAAGATATATAATTATACCATATTGGTTTTCGGTCATTCTTCTGTCTCACAAATCAATTCAGGGACTGGCTCAGAACGGAGGTCTGTGTAAAGCAGCCGTTTCAGTGGTCTAAATTAGGACCTGATGAAACAAAGTAAAGCCAGGCACAGTTAAATCATGTCACAAATATGGAATGCCTTTTCTAAGCCTCCAGCAAGTATAATCTTTCAGCGACATAGATATATTCCAGTGCTTGACGGATAAAAGATAACACGGCCTACCTACTGTTCAAAGGATCCCTCTGTAATCTGGGGGAAAAGTATATTTAATTATAACAAACATAGAAACTGTCTTGGGCTTATTTGTGTTCGCTGTATTATGATCTTAGAGTTTCTGTGGTGGACCAGAGCCCTTCTGTGTTTAACACCTGTAAATTACAACAAAAAGGCTGTTTCCTGCCCCAAAGACCTTATGCTACAAAAGGCAGGGCAGCCAAAGAAGTGGACTCAGCAAGCAGAAGGTGGGAAAGGAAGGAGGTAATAAGAACTGACAGTGGTTGCTGAATATTATTAGTGTTAGCATGGGCTTTGTGACTGCAGCATTTTATACACAGAGGAATGGTTTCAGGTTTACAAATGTGGATCTGAAGAAGAATAAGCTCATGAGCACTGGTACTGCTATGTCCGAAGGGGCACACCTCTTCCAGAGCACAAGTTTTTTCCTGTGAATACATTCAAATTGTACTGTTTATTTTCTTACTTTTTGTGCTCACTCCAGACGGCACTGCTGTTCAAGTAGGAAATTAAATTGATTCTGTTGTTATTAAGCAACTAGCTGCACAATTAAACCCGAAGTTAGACAAATGCTGCGAGCTGCACTCCATAACTGCTTGTGAAGTGACACCCAGGTCGTTTGTTCCCTGTTCATTGGACTCCCACCTTCTCTTCTTCAAATCCCTTCTAGTACTAAAGGGAATAAAAACTACAACTATAAATATAATAATAACAATAAAACTCACTGATAAGTTCCTGCATATCGGGTTACTGAGCCAGCATGCTTTCACTCAGGTGTGTTGCCTCGCATGGCAGTGAGCTCATTCACCTTGCAGCAGCTCAGAGAGTGGAGAGGAGTGCATACCTATCCCCGGTCCCCTTCGTATGTCTATCTAGAAAGGGATTTCAGGTGTTGATTTAGCATGACAAATAGTTGAAGAGGACATTAGGACCTTCCCCTCATTACCTACTGTACTACCTGCTTCCATACCACATAACATAATGGTGGCTGGGCTGCCAGCAATATAAATCAAGGCGAAGCACACTCAAGTCTTACAAAAAAATCCTCCCTCCCATGAACTCATTTATTGTTCCACATGGACCAATTCTGCTAACGCCTACCCACTCGAGTAACTGTACTCGTTCTTTGAAATCAAAGTATGACTGATTAGTTGCATGCAAACTGGGTTAAGCCCTTAAATTCTGAGCTTTTGAAGACAAAACTGCATCTAATATGCTTTGCAGTGCTCTTGAACTACTTCAGCATACTATGAAGTAAGAAAGTAAAAGTAGGAACGAAGGCAACATTTTTAAGATGTCCTTAAATTGACCTTCAGCCAAAACCAATGCTGAACACTAAGAAAGGAATTGTGAATGAAGAAGAATAGAGTCCCAAGTGTAAATCAAAGCTCCACAATCCCATTTAAGCATTCTTAGAACATTAATCCATTTAAGATATTAGGACAGCAAAGGACCATTGTTTAGAACAGCAAGTGAAAGTCGAGATGGGCTGGGTTACTCCTTCCAACACAGAGAGATACCATATTTCAATTCTGAAAATATATTCAGAGGAATTTGAGATATTTTATTATTTAGGAGGCTCCACTGGGGTTTTAAAAGGGTTTATTTTAAAAAGTAAAAACCCTACAGCCACTTGTAAAAGAAAGAAAAAATATCCACCTCCTAATATATGAGCTAAACATGTACTGCATTACTTTAATCTCCTCATAATTACCATTTTCACATTGCTTTCATTTGTCATAAAACTGAATCTTCCCAGACAGACTGTCTGATAAAATTATACAGTTAGCTACAGTACATCAAAGGGAGCAGGTGAAAGTTGCATATTCACACACGCTGAAATTCTGGTTGACCTCAAAAGAAAGCTTTTCTTATCTCCTGCCTCTTCTTTTCAAATCTATCTTCATTTAGTGCAGTTAACGTTTCTAATTTTCAGTTTGAACTGTTTCATCTGAACATAATGGAGAAGCAAAACAAATAGCTGAAACAACAATCAGATTGTAGAAGGTTTGTCTTTGTCTAGTTTGTAAAAGACAATGCTGCTCTACTGAAAACACTGAGTGAATTCTAACCAAGTTAGATTTTCCCTGGAGGACCTGCGTTAAGTAATTTTGTCCTGAGAAAGTAAAGATTATACTTCACTTCAGATATGGACTTTATGAGAAATGAATATCAAACATCTTCAAGGTCTTTTCTTTTAGAAGGAAAAGCCTATCATAGCCTCATGACAGCTGGTTTGGGTTTTTTCCTTTCTAAAAGACTTTTTAGGTCATTCTTTAAATACAGATTTAATTAATTTTCAGTTTAAAATTCCCGGAAAAAAATAATAATCTCATTCATTCTAATTTATATTAAACACAAGAGATTACATCAATGCAACTCTCTGTGGGATTTCAAATCTCAGACCAGGTCACTTAGAGCTATTTTAAATCTGTACTTTCGTGCATGCACCTGTGAAGGTTTGCATTCAGTGTTCATGCAATTCTAATGGAGTCGTGATGTGCAGGCCATAACGCCTCTTCCCACAGATGACAGCACAGAAGGCGCAATTTTGTGTACTTTATTTACATTGACAAGGTCGAGGGGTCAGGCTGCTGATTATGAACTCTCCTGTCAGACGGACCCAGAGCATATGCCAGCAGGGGATTCACTGGCAGCTCCCTTAAGCAAGGATTTAGGACATCAGTGTCTAAATGGAGCAGTTGGGTGCTCACCTCAGCCTCCGTTCTGGGCTAAATCTTTCACTGTGTGTCACCCAGAGCTCTACCCGGTGGCCAGCCAGGCAGGTTGACGATTTTCTGTGAAAGTAATGCCTACAGAGAGTTCAAAGGTTCAGGAATGAAGCAATAAGTATTTTCATCTTTGGGGATTGTGTAAGCCCCACAAATGGCCTCAGGCCCTACTGAACGAATGTTGCAAGTTCCGCAGCTAGAGCGAAGTTAACTTTTGTCCGTTAACAGCAAAGATGAGTTTCTGAGATTGCCTCACAACTTATTGAAATTTAAATAACCTTTGTGAGACATGGAATTAGCCTGCACTTAACAGGAACGACAGTGAATTATAAGGGGATAAGATTAATCCTGTCTTCAGGAACTTTGGCATTTTACTGATGATGATGTGTCACCAGCACATGCTGCCAGTGACCCTTTGGAGATTATTCTGTGCATTATTTTGTAGATAGCAAAATGCAATCCATCAAGACATACACATTAGGAAAAGCCAAGGTGTTTACAACTTGAGAAAAAAGGAAACCTACCATTTCAACATGAAGACAGATAAAGATTTCAGGTAATCTTTGATCAGATATTTTACTTAGCTCTTAAATTAACAGCTCTACTAACGTTTTGTGGCTGCCTTTGAGTTGTGGGCTAAGTCCAGCAAAGCTTTACAGTATGGGCACATGAGACTGGGATGGAACTACCACATTTTTCCCAGACGCTACCCATCCACTCTACTGAACAGCTTCGTGTACAGTTGTAGCCCACCCCAGTTATAAAGTCAAACACTAAATACAAACCAGTGAAGTTTATTTAGTGGATATTTTACAGCAGTGTTGGGGTGGGTGAAGAGCATACAAGAGTTGTTTTAAGAGATCACGACAACCATGAAGGACACAGGAAAGGACACCAGAAATCTTTGCCAATGAGCATATGTTTGATGTAAGCACAGCTAAATCAAATAATCCACAAATACACTGATGATTAATTTGTATCAGAAACAGTGTGGCCTGCAGGAGTAGGGAGGTGATCGTGCCCCTGTACTTGGCACTGATGAGGCCGCACTTTAAGTACTGTGTTCAGTTTTGGGCCCCTCACCGCAAGAAGGACATTGAGGTGCTGGAGCGTGTCCAGAGAAGGGCAACGAAGCTGGTAGAGGGTCTACAGCACAAGTCTTATGAGCAGCAGCTGAGGGCAAAGGGGTTTCTTAGCCTGGAGAAAAGGAAGCTCAGGGAAGACCTCCTCGTTCTCTACAACTACCTGAAAGGAGGTTGTAGCAAGGTGGGTGTATTCTCCCAAGTAATAAGCAATAGGACAAGAGGAAACGGCCTCAAGTTGTGCCAAGGGAGGTTTAGACTGGATATTAGGAAAAATTTCTTCACTAAAAGCATTATCAAGCATTGGAACAGGTTGCCCAGGGAAGTGGTGGAGTCACCATCCCTGGAGATGTTTAAAAGATGTGTAGATGTGGTGCTTAGGGATACAGTTTAGTGGTGGGCTTGGCAGTGTTCGGCTAACGATTGGACTCGATGATCTTAAGGGTCTTTTCCAACCTAAATGATTCTGTGATTCTAAAGCACACGTTTCTGAGTTCCTCAGATTGAAGTAGTCACTGCACAGGTGCTGTCCTCTTCAGCAGGAGGAACAGGATCTCAATACATGGATTTTCTGTCTCTCTTCTTGAAGGGGTCCTTGTCCTTTCTAGTGTTAATGCTATGTTATGTACTCCCTAACTCCATTAGTTCCTACATACACAATGTTCATGCACGCTAGGCTTTATCAGGCTATGAATATCTGTGAAGCCAATGAAATCACAGTTTCTGATCATCTCACTAGTTTTGTATGAAAATTTTCATATCAGCATCAGTTTAATGTCAACAACCTAACAATACCATTGTTGCACTGAATTTGTGAACTTCATGCAGTTCTGAAATCAATAAACTGCTATAATAGTTTACTGGAGCATTTTGCAGCTTTCTAGACTTAAAAAAAAATAACAATTACAGAAATCGAATACAAACAACCCTCCTGCCCCAGAGTCCCAGTAACGCATCAGCAGGGCAGCAGAAATCCCCCTACTATTCAGACTAACAGCATTAGCGAACCAGGTCTGTATATTTTCAGTGGCGTTCACAACTATTTCTGTCAGCAGAATACTGGGAGTTCCAGTGGTGTCCAGGATTTGCAAAAGATAGTGGTCACGGTGCTTTCAGCCCCTGTCTTAACCTCACCCTCCATTACTTCAGTTCATGTAGCTTTTTACTCTCAGCCTACATCCATCTAGTGGCTTTGCCTCCCGCCCCCCACTCCTCTGAGTGCCTTGTGCTTAATTCACCATTTTCTAACTAACTGTCCCTTCAGGCTTGGCTCCTCAACCTGCGGGAAGGAGGAGCACTGAAAGCACATCAGAGAGTGTCTCTCTGTAGCACTCCCTGGCCTATGAGAGGAGGAAGTCTGGCTCAACTGATTCAGTATTCTCCTAGGTCATACTTCATACAACCAGAATATGATGAGTTAGTTGTTAAAGTATAATACATTTCCTCAGTTTTCAGAAGCTCACAATTCAGCAAAAAAATTGGGGTCATCAAAAAGTATCCTTCTGAAAATGGAATGACTCTCTTAGCAGAATTCTAGCCCAGATCAGGAATGATGAAGCTCCTAGTTTAAGAACTATTTTCATATGGATAAAACCAGACACAGATTTATCAGGCAAGATGGAGCTTTTAACCTTCTTTAGTTTCCCCTCAGCTCTCCAACAGCATCAAGGAAGATAGTAAGCATTTCCCTCGTGTGATGCGGCTGCTCAGTTGTGCAGCCTTCCCAGTCATGTAAGTTATCGCCGCTCCCAAGCAGAACACTCCTTTTTCTTTTCTGAAAAGTGGCTAAGCTATTTTTGTCCAAATTTTCAAAAGAAGTCTTCAGCCTGAGGCAGAAATTCAGCATGAGAAATTTCTGCCCAAATTATTAAAGAATGGTGGAGTTACAAACTACTAAAAACAGATGGAGTTTGGCACAAGAAATCACAGATGCCATCACTTATGGCCTACATACTCTGAGTATTTATATTGTAACACATATACGAATGTGAATATCCAGTACCACTCAGCAGAGTACTTGTTTTTCTTACCTTCTATGTTCCTTTAAAAAAAAACATTACACAGGTTCTATGGCTGCAATAACAATCTTCAAGAAATGTACTTCCAAGTAGCTAGAGGCTGTTAGGTCAACCTTCCAGTGAGCAATCAGATTGCAAGAAGCTCCTTACCTTGATACAAAAATCAATAATCACTTTATCCTTACTTGATGTTTTAGTTCAGCGTAACAGTGCAACCAGCAGAGAATAAGGCAGAAACAGAGACAGAGGGGTCTGAGCAGATACTAAGAAAGCTAATGGAGTGGATGTTAATTTCTTGAAAGAAGTCGTCATACAAACAGAGAACAAAAACCTTTCAACGCTTAACTAAAAAGGCAGTAATTATACATTCTTCTGGGGTGGAAAATCTATTGTAAACACCATTTGTAGAACAAAATCTAGCTTTGACTCTTCCCTGTTTTATAATAGTGCAGAAGGAAAAGGTGGATATTCTAATAATTGTTAGATGCAAAGAATTAATTTAAGAACGAAAGCCAGTTTAGCAAGAATGAGGAGATAAGACAGTTTACATTAGAGCCTTGGTATCTTCTTGGTGGATCCATTTTTTAAATCACAGAACCATAGAATAATTTGGTTTGGAAGGGACCTTTAAAGGACATCTAGTCCATCCCTCCTGCAGTGAGCAGGGACATCTTGAACTAGATCAGGTTGCTCAGAGCCCCATCCAACCTGGCCTTGAATGTTTCCAGGGATGGGACATCTACCACCTCTCTGGGCAACCTGTTCCAATGTCTCGCCACTCTCACTGTAAAAAATGTATTCCTTATATCTAGTCTAAATATACCCTCCCTTAGTTTAAAACCATTACCCCTTGTCCTATCACAACACACCCTGCTAGAAAGTTTGTCCCCATCTTTCTTATAAGCCTCCTTTAAGTACTAGAAGGCTGCTACAAGGTCTCCCTGCAGTCTTCTCCAGGCTGAACAGCCCCAACTCTCTCAGCCTTTCCTCACAGCAGAGGTGCTCCAGCCCTCAGATCATCTTTGTGGCCCTCCTCTAGACACGCTCCAACAGGTCCATGTCTTTCCTGTGCTGAGGGCTCCAGAGCTGGATGTAGGACTCCAGGTGGGGTCTCACCAGAGCAGAGCAGAGGGGCAGAATCCCCTCTGTCGACCTGCTGGCCACGCTGCTTTTGGTGCAGCCCAGGATATGGTTGGCCTTCTGGGCTGTGAGTGCACGTTGCCAGCTCATGTCCAGCTTTTCATCCACCAGTACCCTCAAGACCTTCTCAGCAGGGCTGCTCTCAATCCCTCCATCCCCTAGCCTGTATTGATACCGAGGGTTGCCCCGACCCAGGCACAGGACCCTGCACATGGCCTTGTTGAACCTCATGAGGTTCACAGGGGCCCATTATCAAGCTTGTCCAGGTCCCTCTGGATGGCATCCCGTCCTTCTGGCGTGTCAACTGCACCACTCAGCTTGGTGTCATCTGCAAACTTGCTGAGGATGCACTCTATCTCACTGTCTACGTTATTGTCAAATCAACTTGGATTAAAACAGGGGACACATTTAGGGTTCCAGGCAACACAGGAACAGCTGTGCATTTCCCTGTTTATTTGATTTATATTGTTACCAATCGATTCCATACAGGACAAGCACCTTCTGGTATTACAAAGATTCACTACAGTGAATTAGAGTGGCTCCATGGAAATCAGTCCTAAACTGGTAACACAGCAGAAGAAATCAAGCCAGACTCTATATCTAGTATCTGAAGCAAGACATCAGTGGCTACAGATAATCTGGGAAAATAACTATAAATTTTAAACCAAGGGAACTAACTTTGCCTAACTGAAAAAAAAGATATGAAAGTAACCTCTTGATCTCAGGAACGAAAATTATTGGTAAGCAAAGCCTGCCTCTATGGCTTGACTTTCTCTGTTAGCATTGCCAGATGGAACCCACACCACTAGGGAATTGTATGAATTCTAATAGACTTCCATTTTTGCCTCTTCACATTTTCTGGACATAGTTTCAAAGGAGTTTAATATCCGACCTACCTTCTAGACAAAGATTTAACAGTAAATGAAGACTGACTTACTTCCATTATTGTAGTTAAGCCAGAACATTTGGGTAAAATTCAGGCCTTGCTGCATTCAATGGGAAATTTCCTACGAACTTCCAGGATTTCATTTCAGCTGTCTTCTCTGTTCTTGTGTAGGAGAACTGACTACAACTAGGCAGAGATGATGCATTGTTCTTCACAGTCTGCACCTGCGTCTAATTTGGTCTTGCAGCTAGAGCTACACAGCAAAGCAGTTGACAGCTACTGGAGAGAACAGTCTGGAAACTGTCAGCTCACAGAGATACTTTTTGAGCTCTCGCTCTTTGGAACAAGTTCTTTTCTGTTTAATCAAAGGAAAAGTATTTTTGTTAAGAAACTTCATGTTCCAAATAAGAATGCTGTTAAGCCAGGGAATGAAAATATGAAATAGCTGTTTGTTACCAGTGCTGCAAATCATCTGTGAAAGCCTTCACAAACACAGCAGATGCAGACTGCTAAATCCTTCCACTTCATGACAGCACTGAACTGCTGACGGAATTGTGCTTTCCATAGAGAAGAGTGAGCAAGTACCATATATGTAAAGCATATATGCATCAGTTACGATTAGCAAGTGAAGCAGATGCCATATTCATGTGACAATGTAATATTGTATAGCCAGATAAAATTTCACATGTGGGTATACACACGTACACACAAGCAAAACTAGGTTCTGTACATCCACAGTATTAAATTACACTAAATTTTGAGTGGTGTCATGACTGACAATATAGCATAAAAACAATGCAACATTCAAGTTGTGCATCTAATTGTGTATGTGTGTATACATGTATATATTCAACTACATTTCCCTCCCCATAATTATGCACAGGGATAACAATGTTTCCATTATAACTTTCCCAGCAATGATCTGAAAATCAGTAAGCATAATTTTCTTTTGCTGCAAATGGAAAGCTGGAGGCTGAACTCAAGGCTGAATTTAAAGTTTTGGAAAAGTTGACTAAGAATTTTAAGACAATGCTGTAAAAAGCAAAACATTTTATAGATAAATGACTCAGGGCTGAAATTTAAAGCATTTAGCTTGACAGATGTATATATATACACACACACAGATAAAAGGAGGCTTTGTACATTCACAGTGTGAAATGACTGTGAATCTACAAAATTCTCAAATGTCTCATTACTTCCAGCATAGCATAAAGTCTATTCAGTATTCAGGTTATGCATTTAATTGCTTGCATATCTGTTGCAATTTATTACTAAAAATCTTCTAATTTAATATCCCAGATTGGTAAAATAGTCATAAATGATTCTGTTGTTATTTTGCCTCATTGGCCTTCTACTCTGTTCTGCCAGACCTTCTTGTTACTTAGCCTACCTTTAGCCTCCAGCATTTGTGATCTTCAGCTTGCTGGAAATTAGGGCAATATCCATAAAAGGATGTTTCAACTTAGTTTACCCTGCCTCAGACCCAGAAAGCAGGTTCATAGACCTATATTTGGTACTAAGAATAGAATTTATACCCGGCCAACATTCTAGCCAATGGGAAACACTGAAGATCGTGAAATCTCACCTCTCTTAAGTGTTTGGAGCACTTAATACCAAGCTGCAGAAATGCATCTAGGACTAGACCAACATCCATAATTCACAATAACTTTGTGGGGGGCTTAGAAGTCTAAGTTGTCTATGTTTAGCTCTGATGCTTAGCTCACTCTTTAGTGGTTGTCCTCTGGGATAACTGTTCAATGCTGAAAACATGCAGGAAATGGGAGATTCACCACAGAAAAATTCTCCCTGCCCCATGGACACTGAGATACCTAAAAACCAAGGTACAGGTGTTAAAGACGGTGCCTTGATGCTGGCTTCTGCCTTCTGCTAAGATCCCTCATCACCTTTTTACTGGTGCTGAGATCCCCCTCATTTTCCTTGACATGAGCCTTAGTTCATTGTTGTGAAAGCTTCAGCTTTTCACAAACGATTCTAAAATTCACTCCCGAGCTTTTGCACAGGCCCAAGAGCAGTAACTTTAGTGGAAGCAAGCCAGTTTTGAAATCTATTTCACTATCATCACCTTTTACGAAAGCCTCACATCTAAGCCATGCATGTGCAAAACAGCACTACTGAGTAACTTC